>Ga0335079_10000183_pt1 | contig 72598 bp, 52 predicted proteins | sample Lox_Sample_33_FD_206719 | JGI IMG/M metagenome (GOLD analysis project Ga0335079, IMG submission 206719) | Soil microbial communities from Loxahatchee National Wildlife Refuge, Florida, United States - Lox_Sample_3.3 | ecosystem: Environmental > Terrestrial > Soil > Wetlands | place: USA...
ACTGAGTTCTGGAAGTAATCCGCGTACTTGTCGCGCTTTCCTCGGAAGTCGAACCAGGCCTGCGAATATTGGTGAACAAACAAAGGAGCAAAGGAGCCGATGTAGCGGATGCCGTCGTACTCGAACTTGGTCCGCTTCCATGCGTTCCATGCCTCGACTGGAAGAGGATGGGTGGGAGAGCCGAGCCCTAACAGATACATCATCATTAGTTCGCTGTAGTAGTCCCAGCGATAAGGAAGGAAACCGAGTTCCGGTGTCCAGCCATGGGGCAGCAGCGAAGTGTCTTCGGACAGCCAGGTCCAGTCCACGCGGTTGAAAATGTCATAAGCCAGCAGGCTGATCTCCGAATGTTCCCGGAAGTAGCGCCGGCAGGCGAGAATACCGCAAAGCAAAATGGCTGTGTCGACCGAAGAGACCTCGGAGTCCCAGGTTCGCTCGCCCGTGTGAAGATCAGCAAAATGATAATAGAAACCACGGTGGGTCGGCATCTTCTTCCACAAGAAGCGCAGGGTCATCAGAACCCGATCTCTCGCATCCCGCACCGATACATATCCACGTTGTTGTCCGATGCACAGCGCCGTCAGGCCAAAACCGGTGGCCGCAATGCTCGCGACCGTGCTTGTGTCATTGCCCAGGACGTTGCAGCGATCTTTGATAAGTCCTGTCTGCGGCCCGGACTGGTCCCAAAAATACTGGAAATTGGCTTTCTCTATCTCTTCGAGAAGCTGATCATCGGCTTGTGCGAAGGGCGTGGCAACCGGCGCCTTAGCGGTCGCGGGCGCAGGCAGGCAGAAGCCCATGGCCTTCTCGAGGAGCGTGCATGCCCCCAAACCGGCCAGCTGCGTCAATAGGCCCCGGCGTGAAAAAGAGAGATAGGGGTTCGTCTCGTACCCACGCATACTTAGGTTTCAGATGATCCGTAACACCCGCCGGATGTTAACAATAGGACAATAAAACCCAGGGGCTTGCAACCATGCAGCAAACCCGCCATCCCCAAAATGCGTCATAGCTTGATGCGGAGGCCTGCGCCATCCGTCAAGCCATGCATTTCCGAAAATCCATTGTGCTTTACACGCTCCTGGCCCTCGGGGCTTCGGCAGCAATATTGACGCTGATCCTGGTGCACCGGCAGCGACCGATCATCCTCAAGGGGGCAGTGCTGAGGCAGGACCGCGATGCCGATAAGCAAACGCCGATTGCGGATGTTCAGGTCACCGCGATCAACACTCTGGGAACCAGCACTACCACGTCCGATTCAGCGGGCTTTTTCAGTCTCACTCTACCCAAGGGGCTGAGGCGGCGGCGAGCAGTGCAGCTACATTTTCGCAATAAGGATTACCGGCCTCTCGACGTGAATGATTTTGTAAGCGACAAGCTGTATATCGCACGCATGACGCCGTTACACGTAGAATCCAGTGCGAGCATTCCCGCAATCAACGTTTCGAACACCCGGGTTCGATATTCGGTAAAGGCAACAACCGAGGCCGAGATAGGAAGCGCAGTCAAGACCTTTCAAGTGACCAACGTCGGCAACGTCCCCTGCAGCAAGCATCCGCCTTGTTCCCCTGACGGCCGGTGGAAAGCCACTGTTGGTTCCATGTCACTGGATGCAGGAGAAGGAAACCAATTCCGCAATGCCAGAGTTTCCTGCATCGCCGGCCCTTGCGCTTTCACCAAAATAGAACTCGAAAACCTCTCCCAGGACAGCCGGTATTTCAACGTGTCCGTCCGCAACTGGTCCGATTCCACCACTTTCTTGCTTGAGGCTGAAGTCGTCCACCCGATGGTCAGCAACATCGTGCGCGAATCCTATCCTGTGATCTTCGGTCGAGCGCTGAACTTCAGCCTGCCAGCTGGGGCTGGCGGGCCGAGCATCCAGGCCGAGCTCAATGGCGAGACTATTGTGTTTCCTCTCGGCCCTGACCTCTTGTTGCGCTGGGCCGATTGTCATGTCGGAGTAGATAGGGACCAATCCCGGAACTACCGCTGCGAGCTCAAGCCTGGCTATGTGTTTCAGTAGCTTCCGGAACATAAGGGACCCTGGCCGTGATCGTGGTTCCGTTTCCGTTCGAGGAGACCTCCAGAAGCCCTCCGAGTTGGCGCATTCTTTCATTCATGCCGCGCAGACCCACGCCCAGAGCTCCGAAGGAATCCTGCGCACTGTCGAAAATTTCCTCGGGCAGTCCCTTGCCTTCGTCGCTAATCTGCAGCACTACCATCTGCTCGGCGATAAACAAACGCACATCGGCTCGCAAGCTTCCGGAATGACGGTGAACATTCGTCAGGCTCTCCTGAAGGACGCGAAAAATAGCCAGTTCTGTCTCGCGCTCCAAGCGGCCGAAGTCGGGAGAAATTTCGAAACTCGTGCTGATCCCGCTGCGCTGCCGAAATCCTTCCAGATACCACGCGATGGCTGACTTCAGTCCCGTCTCCTCCAGCATCGGCGGATACATGAGGTAGGATATCGTGCGCAGTTCTCGAATCGAATCCTGAATCAATCCGCAACACTCTTCTACACGACGCGTGGCCAGGGGAAAATCTGTTTGCGCAGCGATTGCGAGCCGGTCCAGACTCATTTTCAAGGCAGCGAGGTACTGTCCCAGGCTGTCGTGCAGGTCTCTGCCAATGCGCTTCCGCTCCTCATCCTGGCTGCGGAGCAGGTGCAGCGATAACCGGCGAAGAGACCGCTCGGACTCGCTCAATCTCTGCTGGGCCTGCCTGCGTTCCGTAAAGTCGCGCGTCACCTTGGCAAATCCGACCAGGTTTCCCGTATGGTCTTTCAGGGCGGTGAGAATGACGCTTGCCCAGAATCGCGAGCCATCCTTCCGTATACGCCATCCTTCGTCTTCAAAACGGCCCTCCCTGGCGGCACGTTTCAGCGCAGCCTCAGGTTTACCGGAACGCACATCCTCTCTCGAGTAGAAACAGGAAAAATGGCAGCCCATGATCTCCGATGCCTTATAACCTTTGATCTTCTCGGCGCCCGGATTCCAACTGCTGACGCGGCCTTCGACATCCAGCATGAAAATCGCGCAATCCTGAATGCTCTCCACCAGAAGCTGGAACCTCTCACGGCTGCGGCGAAGGGCGGTCTCAGCTTTTTTGCGATCCGCAAAATCCTGCACCAGCATGCCGTATCCGGCCAGGTTCCCTTCCCCATCCTTGAGCGGGACCAGAACGATGTTGGCCCAAAACCTGGAGTCGTCCTTGCGTAACCACCACTGTTCTTCTTCGAACCAGCCTTCGTTTGCAGCAATTTCCAGATCGTGTTGGGGCTTGCCGGACGCTGCGGTCTCCGCCGGATGGAACGATGCGATGTGCTTGCCGACGATCTCTGTAGCGGTGAATCCATTCAATCGTTGAGCCGCGGAACTCCAGTCTGCAACGCGGCCTTGGGCGTCCAGAGTGACAATGGCACAACCTCGTATGGCTGTCATTAGCAGCCGAATCCACTCGTTTCGTCCCCAAAGATTGCCAGCGACTGCGATCTCCGACTCAGGTTCGGCGCCCTGGCCGTCACTATCCCACCGCAGGAGCGCAGGTCCGGAGACAGGAATAACATCCGAATGCTCCGCGCAGATCTTCAGGAATGCCGCATGTAGGTCTTTCCCTCCGAAGCTGTCCGCGGGATAGGCACAACGAAGCGAAAACCGGTAGGTTCTCGCCAGTTCGTTCCAGAGCCGTTCCATCTGAATCGCAGCTTGCACTTGCCCTTCGGCGACAAGAAGCGCCACCATCTCGCCGAAAACCACGACATGGGAATGTTCGGGTGCTGCGGATGCTGCAAGCGAGATTACTTTGGCCACCTCTCCCAGAAAGCGTTCACGGTTCACCGCTCCGTTTACTACCACCATTGCGAGTGTCTGGGCGGCATCCAGTTCCACGTATCGTCCCGCCGCGGCAAACCCGGCCAGATCCAGACCGGCGGAGGTGAGAGCATTCCTCAACTGATCCAGGTGCGCCTGGGTTGCAATGACGACCGCGCTATCGCCGCCGGCAAGGGCAGGACCAATCCGCCGACTCAGGTCATCGATCAGAAAGGCTTCATCGTCATAGAACTGAACCACGTGGCTATTATCGTGGGAATTGCTGGGCGCATAGAAACGAAAGACCTGGGCCGCGCTCATAGTTTCTGTTTCTCAATAGGACCTCGCTTCGAAGCTGCGCTGAAGTGAGGTAGGAATTCTCGGGACTAGTCTTACCGTGAAAGCTAAAATCGAAACAAGAGTGTAGGTTTATGAAGCTGCCGAAGTACATCAGGAGAATTCTGTAGACGGCCTAATGCAACTACCTGAGATCGTGGTCCGCGGGGCGAAGACAGGTCGAGTTGTGAGTCCCGGTCCCGGAACGAGGTCAAAGAGGACGATGACTGCTCCAGACGGTAAAGGAAACATACTCGTTGTAGATGACGAGGCACAGATTACGCGTGTGCTGAAGACCACCCTTTCCGCCCAGGGTTACGGGGTCCGGACCGCCCCCAGCGGAAAGCAGGCGCTTGACGAAATGAAGGGATGGTCGCCTGATCTCGTCATCACCGACCTGCGTATGCCGAACATGGATGGACTAGAGCTTTGCCACGCGATTCGTGCCGACTCTCGCGTGCCCATCATCGTATTGTCTGTGAAGGGAGAGGAAACGATCAAAGTAGAGGCCCTTGATGCGGGGGCGGATGACTACATCACCAAGCCATTCAACATTAACGAACTGCTCGCGCGTGTCCGCGCCGCGCTTCGACGAGCTTCTGCTGCGCCGGAACCGGAGGCCTCGGTCCTGGAAGTTGGGGACTTTCGCATCGACATTCCCGCGCGCAGGGTTGAGGTCAGAAAACAGGAGATTCGTCTAACCCCCAAAGAGTTTGATCTTCTAGTCTATTTTGCCAGGCATCCAGGAAAAGTTTTAACTCACCGGGCGTTGCTGACGACGGTATGGGGACCGAACAGCGCACAACAGCCGGAGTACCTGCGAGTATTCATCGGGCACCTGCGAAAAAAGCTCGAACCAGAGACATCAGCCGCTCACTACATCGTGACAGACCCCTGGGTAGGCTACCGGTTCGAGCCGGGCGACTGAGGGTGCTTCACAGTCAATGAGAGCCTTCTCTGAGTCAAATCTGAAGAATATCTATGGCAGTCGAAGAGACGAAGTGAATCAGAACTACAGCCAGGTTACGGAATCAGATTCGATCGGCGATGCGCTCGCCCGGTTGTGGGTCAGGTAAATCTTCTCTAGCACTGCGTTCTGACTCGCGACGTTGATCTTCGAGCATGCGAAGAGCCAGCAACCCGAGGAGTACCAGGAAGTCAATTACAGCGAATATCTCTCTCACAGTGCCTCGCGTTGGTGTACTTTGCCTGTCCTGAATTTAAGCCCACACCGCATAAAAGCTCCGTAAAGAGTGCGTAAAGAGTTCGCATTGACTCCCGCTTCCCAATTTTTATGGGTTCTTTATGGACCTTTTATCCGAATTTTAGGTCGACTGTAATCCAATGAATCAAGCAAGGAGAGAGCATCCCGGCGCAGGCCGGATTTCAGATTCCCATGTTGGCCGCGTCAATCATTACGTTGCTCTGCAGTGCGGGGGCAGCGTTTTATCTGTGGTTTCTTGTCGCATTGTGGAAGGATGCCAGGTCAGGTCTGATCGCATGGTGCAGGGACCTGCAATTTGGCAGCCAGCACACGAGAAAACCGGTTCGCTCCAACGTGAGACGCTCGCACGCTGTTCTCAATCGCCTCACGTGGAAACTTGATTCAACGTTGAACCAATCGGAAAGGACAATACTGTAATGTCGCTCCAGGAAGTGCTTCCGGAACAGCTCGCAGAACTGTTTCATCACTATCATCAGGCGCTGGGCCCCGATTTTGCCTGCGACTCAAAGGCAGATTCCGAGCCTTGGGACCAAGTGCCCGCGCAGGAAAAGAACCGCATGATTGCTGCGGCGCGCCTTGCACTTCTTGAACTCGGCGGCGCCATCAGCGAGCAGCAGGATTCTCGGCAATACTTCGCCAGGCCGGGCGAGGCGGAGTGGGGTTGCTGACTTAGGTATTCGACCAGCATGCGTCAAACTGCTCCGCAAATCGGCGATCTGTCGCTTCGAGTCTTCTGGTAAGCGAGAACTAACCTCTCATGTCTGTGGAATCCAGGGCATCTTTATGAAGTTTTTATGGACTCTTTAGGAAAGTTTTACGCTCCGTGATTTCCAATGTGATGTACCAGCCATAAAAGTGTGCCGTGAAAGGTAGGGTGCCGCTTGAATACTCAACGCAATCAATCAACCTGGTTCTCATTGCTATGGAAACCTTGTTTTTTTGGAGTACTCACCACGCTGTTTGCGGTCTCCGTTGCCTTCTGCCAGACAGAGGAGGCGAACCAAGCTGTTAACCATAATTCAGCACCCGTTGCGCAAGGCGCCAATCCGACTCCTGACACGGACGAAGCAATCGTGCAGGAGCTTGAAAGGATGCGGGAACGAATTCAACAACTCGAGTCTCAACTCAAACAGCGGCATGCGGACTCCAGTGGCGATTCCTCTTCGACCTCATCCGCGCCAGTACAACCGTTAGTGAGCAGTTCTAGCGGGTCTGCACAAGCAGGCCAGAGCGACACTACCGCAGACACTCCTGCCAAGTCCGAACCCTTTGCATTTGCTGACTGGACCTGGCTTAACGGCAACCCGCGCACCAAGACTCCAGCGTTTGACAGCGCGTTCTTCACCCCTGAAATCCGCGCCGACGTTGCCTACACCTACGACTTCAATCACCCCAAAGACGATACGATCGGCGGCTCGACGGAAATCTTTCGCTCGAACGAAGTCGGCGTAACGCAATTGGGCGTCGGGGGAGATTTCCATTACGACCACGTGCGCGGACGTGTCATGACGCAATTTGGCATGTACTCCACGACCACGCCTCGCAATGACGCCAGCTACTCACGTGGCCAGTGGCAGTTGGATAATGCCTATCGCTATCTTTCGGAAGCCTACGGTGGCTACCATTTCGATGCCCTGCACGGCATCAATGTCGATGCGGGTATCTTCATGTCGTACGTCGGTCTTTTTAGTTATTACAACTTCGATAACTGGGCTTATCAACCCTCCTATGTCTCGTCGAACACTCCGTGGTTTTTCACGGGCATGCGAATCCAGATTTTCCCCACGGAAAAGCTGAAAATCGAACCCTGGCTGATCAACGGTTGGCAATCCTATGCCCGCCCGAACGGACGGATGGGTCTCGGCGGTCAGATTTTGTGGCGCCCGGCACCCTGGGTGTCGATCATTTCCAACAACTACGGTGTCGGCGCCGACGCCGTGGGCATCCCCGATCGTACCCGGCTGCATACCGACGACAGCATCGAGATCAAGTATTACGACCATCCGGAGCGCTTTCTCGACAAGATGGCTTTCAGTCTGACGGGCGATGCCGGTTGCGAGACTGGCGGCGGCGTGGACTGCACCACGAATAAGAAGGACGCGTCTGGAAACATCATCGCTTACAAACAGAGCTTCCTGGGTTTCATGCTCTACAACCGTTGGTGGTTTCACAAAGACCGCTATGCCTTAACGATCGGCGGCGGAAGGATCAATAATCCTGGCCGCTATCTCGTGCTATTGCCGCCAATCAATGGCGCCACTGCCACCACCGGCACGCCCTACTTCCCCGAGAGTCCTGGCGATCCCTTTAAAGCATGGGATATGTCCGGCACCTATGACTACATGCCCAGCCAGTACATCACTTTCCGCTGGGAGTTCAATCATCGTCACGCCAACGTGCCGTACTGGAGCGGCCCCGGCGGAGTAACGCCTCCCGGAGGAAACAACGGCGACCCGAGCGCGGTCATTCCGGGATGGCAGCCGGATCTACGCAAGACTGAGGATCGCGCCACTATGGCAATTCTGGTGAAGTTCTAGCCGCTCACAGCTCTATTGAAAAGGGCCCATGCGCGAACAATTTGAGCCTTCTGGAGACTAACTATGCAGGACGTGCTTTGGATTCTGGTAACGATCGCTTTCTTTCTATTGTCGATCGCATACGTGCACTTCTGTGAGCGTGTGAAGTAAGGAGAACCAAAATGAGTGTGGAATCGGTGATCATGCTCGCGGTCAGTGTGCTGACGACGGTTTATCTCGTCTATGCGCTGTTGCGCCCGGAGAAGTTCTGACATGACAATCAATGGCTGGCTACAAATCCTTTTTTTTCTCGCGCTTGTGCTTCTTGTAACCAAGCCGATGGGCGTCTTCATGACGCGTGTGTTCAATCGCGAGAAGACGTTCATGGATCCCGCGCTGCGCCCGATTGAGCGCCTGCTCTATCGCGTGACGGGCGTGGATGAGAATCACGAGATGCGATGGACGGAGTACGCAATCGCGATGTTGCTGTTCAGCGTGGTCTCGATGATTGTGCTGTATCTCATGCAGCGCCTGCAGGCCTATCTGCCGTTCAATCCGCAGAAGCTTGGTGCCGTTAACCCCGCCCACGTTGCCTTCAACACCGCAGCGTCGTTCACGACCAACACAAACTGGCAGGCATATTCGGGTGAAAACACCATGAGCTATTTCACCCAGATGGCTGGACTCGCGTATCACAACTTCGTCTCGGCAGCGACGGGAATCGCGCTCGCGATTGCTTTTATACGAGGCATTGCCCGCCGGCAGATGCAGACGATCGGAAACTTCTGGGTTGACTTGGTTCGCAGTTGCTTGTGGGTATTGCTGCCCTTCTGCGTGGTGGGTGCACTGGTGCTGGTATCTCAGGGTGTGGTCCAGAATCTCCGCCCGTACGACACAGCGAAGCTGGTCGAGCCCATGCAGATCCAAAAGACGGGTTCGGACGGCAAGCCCATGGTTGACGCTCAGGACAAACCTGTGATGGACACCGTAACCGACCAGAGCATTGCTCAGGGACCTGTCGCTTCGCAAGAGATCATCAAGGAATTTGGCACAAATGGCGGTGGTTTTTTCAATGCCAACAGCGCACACCCTTTTGAGAACCCGACGCCGCTGACCAATCTGATTGAACTGCTCGCCATCTTCACCATTGGCGCAGGGCTTACTTATACGCTCGGACGCATGACAGGCTCCCAGCGTCATGGCTGGGCAGTGTGGGCGGCAATGGCCATTTTGTTTCTCGCCGGCGTCGCGGTTGCGTACTGGGCCGAGGCCCGTGGCAATTCGTTGCTGGCTAATACCGATCAGCGCGTAACTGCCCTTCAATCGGGCGGCAACATGGAAGGCAAAGAAGTCCGCTTCGGTATCGCCAATTCCGCCCTGTTCGCCACGGTAACTACCGATGCCAGTTGCGGGGCAATTAATGGCTGGCATGACTCCTATACGCCGCTCGGCGGCATGATTCCGCTGGTTAACATCATGCTGAGCGAAGTGATCTTCGGCGGCGTGGGGGCAGGCATGTACGGCATGCTGATTTATATCGTACTCGCCGTGTTCATCGCCGGATTGATGGTGGGTCGTACACCGGAGTACCTCGGCAAGAAGATCGAAGCCTACGACGTCAAGATGGCGATGCTCGTGGTCCTTGTATTTCCGCTCGTCATTTTGGCCTTCACCGCTGTTTCCAGTGTAAACGGATTCGGTACATCAAGCCTCACCAATGCAGGACCGCATGGTCTGAGCGAGATGCTGTACGCGTTCACATCTGGAGCGGGCAACAACGGCTCAGCCTTTGGCGGCTTGACGGCGAATACTCCCTGGTATGACACGACGATCGGCATCACGATGCTGGCGGGACGATTCCTGATGATCATCCCCATGCTCGCGATTGCAGGCAATCTGGCACAAAAGAAATATGTGCCGCCGTCGCTGGGTACGTTTCCTGTGACGACTCCACTCTTCACCGTTCTCTTGATCGGTGTGATTCTGATCGTGGGGGCACTGACATTTTTCCCGGCACTCAGCCTGGGCCCGATCCTCGAGCACCTGCTCATGATCGCGGGTAAGACGTTCTAGAGGATTTCACAATGCCAATGACAACTGAAACTCCGACTTTGCCGAATATCGCCGGTGTCCGCCTCGGGCACTCGCCGATGAAACCCCGAAAGAAAGCCATTTGGGAATGGAAGATTGTGAGGCGGGCGCTCTGGGATGCCTTCGCCAAGCTCAACCCGAAGACGATGATGGCGAACCCCGTCATGTTCGTGGTCGAGATTGGCAGTGTGATCACAACCACCTTGCTGTTCAAGGGCGGCGCGGCCTTCAAGTTCAACCTGCAGATCACGCTCTGGCTGTGGTTTACAGTGCTATTCGCAAATTTCGCCGAAGCCATGGCGGAAGGGCGCGGCAAAGCCCAGGCTGACACTCTCCGCCGGGCACGCTCAGAGACAATGGCGAACCGGATCCTCGGCGACGACATGCTCGTCGAGCAGGTGCCCAGTTCCCAACTGAAGGCAGGTGATCTTGTCTTCGTGTCGGCGGGTGAGTTCATTCCTTCCGACGGCGAGATCATCGAAGGTGTCGCTTCAGTAGACGAATCGGCAATCACTGGCGAATCAGCTCCCGTCATTCGCGAAGCCGGCGGGGACCGTTCGGCGGTGACCGGCGGCACGCGTGTGTTGTCCGACCGGATCAAAGTGCATATCACTTCGAACCCTGGCGAAACTTTTCTGGATCGCATGATCGCCCTGGTCGAAGGCGCCGAGCGGCAAAAGACGCCAAATGAAATCGCGCTGAACATCCTACTCGCGGGTTTGACCATCATCTTCCTCCTGGCGGTGGTCACACTGCAGCCTTTCGCGATTTACTCGGGTTCGCCGCAAACCGTGTTCGTGCTGGTCTCGTTGTTGGTTTGTCTGATCCCGACCACGATTGGCGGACTGCTTTCCGCAATCGGCATCGCCGGCATGGATCGACTGGTGCAGCACAATGTGCTCGCCATGTCGGGCCGCGCGGTCGAGGCCGCCGGCGACGTAAACACGCTGCTTCTCGACAAGACTGGAACCATCACGCTCGGCAATCGGCAGGCCTCGCGTTTTGTCCCTGCGCCAGGAGTAACGGAACAGGAACTTGCCGACTCGGCGCAGCTTTCGTCGCTCCCCGATGAGACGCCGGAAGGACGCTCGATTGTCGTGCTTGCCAAAGAAAAATACGGCCTGCGCGGCCGGGAGTTGGGTTCGCACGACTGCAAGTTTGTGCCCTTCAGCGCTCAGACTCGCATGTCGGGAGTTGACCTGAACGGCTTTGAGATCCGCAAGGGAGCGACCGACGCTATCGCGAACTATGTGGCCCAGGCAGGACATCTCTTGCCCGACGAGGTTCGGGCAGTGGTCGAGGAGATCGCCCGGGCTGGCGGGACGCCTCTGGTTGTCGCCGAGAAGGGTCGTGGGGCGTTGGGCGTTATCGAATTGAAAGACATCGTCAAAGGCGGCATGAAGGAGCGCTTTGATCAATTGCGGGCAATCGGTATTCGCACCGTCATGATCACCGGCGACAACCCACTTACCGCCGCAGCTATCGCCCGGGAGGCAGGGGTCGACGACTTCCTTGCACAAGCGACGCCCAAAGACAAGATGGACCTGATCAAGAAGGAACAGGCCGAGGGTAAGCTGGTCGCTATGACTGGAGATGGCACGAACGATGCTCCCGCACTCGCTCAGGCCGACGTCGGCGTCGCCATGAATACCGGCACCCAGGCAGCGAAAGAAGCCGGAAACATGGTGGACCTCGACTCCAATCCCACGAAGCTCATCGAGATCGTCGAAATTGGCAAGCAGTTGCTGATGACTCGCGGCGCTTTGACTACCTTTTCGATTGCCAACGACGTCGCCAAGTACTTTGCGATCATTCCCGCCATGTTTGCTGGCACGTTTCCAGTGCTGAACGCCCTGAACATCATGCGGTTGCAGACACCGGAATCAGCGATACTCTCGGCGGTTATCTTCAATGCCCTGATCATCGTCTTGCTGATTCCGCTCGCGTTACGTGGCGTCAAATACCGTCCCATGGCGGCCGCCGCCCTGCTGCGAAACAACCTTTGGATTTACGGTGTGGGTGGAATCATCGTGCCTTTCATCGGGATCAAGATCATTGACGTGCTGATAACGCACATGCGACTTGCATAAGGGAAATTGCCATGAAGAAAAATCTGATTACCGCGATTCTAATGACGATTGCGACGACCATATTATTGGGGATCATCTATCCTCTGGTCGTCACCGGACTTGCCCAGGTGATCTTTCCAAAGCAGGCCAACGGCCAACTCCTCCAGAAAGATGGAAAGACGATAGGATCCAGCATCATCGGTCAGGGCTTTTCGAGTCCCGGATATTTTCATCCCCGGCCGTCGTTCGCTGGAAATGGGTACGACCCCACGAGTACGAATGGCTCACAGCTTGGCCCCACCAACCAGAAATTGATTGACCGAGTGAAGGCCGATGTCGCCAGCGCTCAAACTGAGAACCCTGGCGCTCGTGTGCCTATCGACCTCGTCACAGGGTCGGGCTCCGGCCTTGATCCGCATATCACCCCAGCCGGGGCTGAGTTCCAGTTGTCTCGGGTCGCCAAAGCGCGCGGGATCACGGTTGACCAGGTGCGCTCGATGGTCCAGAAGCACACCGAGGATCGGCAGTTCGGCTTTCTTGGGGAACCACGGGTCAACGTTCTCGAACTAAACCTTGAACTCGACGAGCGATTCCCCTTACGATGAGTTCTGAAACTGGCATTTTGCGAAAGCTGTCCGCTAGCTCGAGTTTCGGGCTAATGCACGGTCCGCTCACCGCGTGTCCTTGGCAAAGGAGCCTTCTTTTCGATTCTTCTTTCGGGCGCGCTTGCGCGCCAAAGCCTGTTTCACGCGTTTCTTTTCGCCAGGTTTCAAGTAGTACGAGTGGCGTTTCACTTCTTTGATGATGTCTTCGGTCTGAACCTTACGTTTGAACCGACGAAGCGCATTCTCCAGCGACTCGCCCTCTTGCAGTCGAATTTCTGCCAAGCTAGTCCTCCCTCTCAAAATCACCGCGATGCGGATCTCTTCCAGATGACGTTCCGTGCCATCAATCAGCTCAAACTGCACGAACCTTCAAACAGGTGCTATTCGCTGGCGTGGTCACCCGGAGCGGACTCCTCTGCGATGTCCACGTTCTCTGTGCCGATATTGAATAACGCGGCCTGCTCGGCGGCATGTTCGCGCAGTTCGGCCATCTCATCCAGGCTGCCCGGAACCGGCTTCTCCTGTTTTCGCTGATTCCGGCGCTCGGCTTTGTCCCGCTGTCTCTGCTGTCTTGTGTGTTCTTTTTGGCGCTTTGTAAATGTCGACCGGCCTCTTGGCATAGCTGTCCTCTGGCATCTTGTTGTTCAGCGCCGACAGGCAACCCTCAGCCTGAACGCACGCACTTTGGTCCATCTGAAAAGGAACTACCAGCGCGGTTCGCGCGGCTGCCGTGGATGACCACGATAATCGTCGCGCCCACGGCCACCTCCGCCGCCGAAGCGATGTCCGCCGCCCCGAGGACGTTCTGCCTTAGGTTTGGCCTCGTTGATCGTCAACGTGCGCCCGCCCAAATCGGTCCCATTGAGCGCCGCGATAGCCTTATCGGCTTCACTGGCATTGGTCATTTCCACGAACCCGAACCCACGGGAGCGGCCCGTATCGCGGTCGGTTACGAGCGTGATCTTTTCCACGGCACCATGTGCCTCGAACATATTGCGCAACTCCGCTTCGGTTGTGCTGTGGGGCAGATTCCCAACATAGAGGTTTTTCATCGCGATTTCCTCTTCAGTAGATCATCTACACCGGTCGGTGCTGCAACTATCTTTTTTCGTCGTCCTTCGAGTCTCGCAGGGAAGGCGGGAAAAGAAAGCAATGGGGTATTCATGCCTACACCGACCGTGGCTGCGCACTGCCGGTAAAGTCTGCCGACTTGGGTGCCTTTGCTGCGCGCTGCAGCAGTTCCTGCGTACGCTTCCGTCGAGCGATCTTTTGCTTTCGCTCCCGGTTGAATCTGGATTTGTCGCCGTTCCGAACCGACATGGTAAACTCCTGATAGGGAGAGGGTTAGCCCCGCATGATCTCCAGTCAATCGCGGACCCGCTCAAACGTATAATGCCAAAACAAGCGATATAAAGGATTAGGCCCTCGATCTCTCAATCGCGAAGGGCGCAAGATTCTGGGCGTGTCTTCGAGGTTAAGTCTTTTCAGTATACGCTCTTTCTGCTCTTTCGAGATAAAGCCACCAACGCAGAAAACGGCGTAATCCGAGTGATTTCACCATCTGTAGGTTGCTGAAAGAATGGCTCCTCAGGTAGGACTCGAACCTACAACCCTCCGGTTAACAGCCGGATGCTCTGCCATTGAGCTACTGAGGAGTGTCGTGCAGCGCCCCAGGTGGGAGCGCAGCCTGAGTTGTCCCTACTATGATATCACCCTTGCGCGTGGCGGGGAACCTTGCCCGAGCACCCCAGTGAGGCCACGCCGCGGGAAGGAAAGACACCGCACCCATGCTGTAAGTCTGCTACCCTAAAGCGCTACGGGCATTCGCGCCCTTTCATCCGCCGCCCACAACCTAGCGAGGTGTTCATGTCAGGAGGTCGCCGTTTGCTCTGGACTCTTGCCTGCATTTCCCTGTTCGCCGTTACGCTCTGGTCCGAAGACAATGCTCACGCGGGAACAACGCCCCTGGCGCCGCCGAAGGCCAAGGTGGAGACCGTCGCGGAAACGCTTCATGGTCACAAGATCGTCGATCCTTACCGCTGGCTAGAAGATGCTGACAGCCCGGAGACGCAGGAATTCGTTCGCCAGGAACTGGCCTATACCCGAAGTCTTCTGGATCCGCTTCCCGGACGTACCCAGATCGAGGAACGGCTCACCCAGCTTCTCTCGGTGGGCACGATCGGCACACCGCAGGTCGCTGGCAAGTACTACTTTTACATGAGGCGCGAGGGGACACAGAACCAGCCGGTGCTGCTGGTGCGCGAAGGAATTCACGGCCAGGACCGCGCGTTGGTGGATCCCAATAAGATGTCTACCGACGCAACCGTCGCGCTCGACTGGTGGTATCCGTCTGACGATGGCAAATACCTGGCTTACGGAACCTCGGCCAGCGGATCGGAAGAGAGTACGCTGCACGTACTCGAAACGGCGACAGGAAAACAACTTCCCGACAGTATTGAACGCACGCGATATGCCAGTGTCGCCTGGAAAAAGGACAACTCCGGCTTCTACTACAACCGCCATCCGCGCAAGGGAGATGTGCCAGCGGGAGAGGAGGTCTATCACGTCAAGATTTACTATCACCAGCTTGGCAGCGATCCCGAGAAAGACCCGCTGATATTTGGCGAGGGCCGGGACGCCCAGGACATTCCCAACGTGCAACTGGCAGACGATGACGACCGATGGCTGCTGATTACTGTTAGCGAAGGATGGACCAAGAGCGAGCTGTATTTGCAGGACTTGAGCACCGGAACAGCACCGAAAGAGGTCACCAGCGGCAAGAACTTTCTCTACGGCGGCGAGGTATTGCGTGGGAAACTCTATATCGTAACCAACGAGGATGCTCCTCGTTTCCGTGTGTTGGCGGTCGACGCCGCCGATCCCAAGCGCGAAAACTGGAAAGAGATTATTCCGCAGAGTGACGCAGTACTGCAGAACACTAGTATTTTTGGAGAACAACTGTTCACGCAGTACCAAAAAAATGCCAGCTCGCAACTGCGGGTATTCGATCTGAACGGCAAGCTCCTGCGCGACGTTCCGACTCCTGGGATTGGCACTGTCGCCGGAATCGGTGGAAAGTGGAACGAGAAGCAGGCCTTCTTTGATTTTCAGTCGTTTACGGTTCCGCCGTCTGTTTACCAGGCGGATCTTGCTTCAGGTGAAACTTCGCTCTGGGACAAGGTGACCGCGCCGGTCGATCCTGCTCAGTACGAGGTAAAGCAGGTCTGGTACACCTCCAAGGATGGCACCAAGGTTCCCATGTTCGTATTCCACAAGAAGGGACTCCTTCTGAACGGCAAGAACCCAACGCTGCTGACGGGATACGGTGGATTCAATATCAGTATGACTCCGAGCTTTTCCGGCAGCCGTTTCGTGTGGCTGGATCACGGCGGGGTGTTCGCAGTGGCGAACCTGCGAGGGGGGAGCGAGTTTGGCGAGGACTGGCATCGTGCGGGCATGCTGGAAAAGAAACAGAATGTATTTGACGACTTCATTGCCGCCGCCGAATATCTGACTGCCTCGAAGTACACAGACAAATCCCATCTGGCTATTCAGGGCGGCTCGAACGGCGGCCTGCTGATGGGAGCGGCGTTCACCCAGCGGCCGGATCTTTTCCGCGCGGTGGTTTGCCAGGTCCCGCTACTCGACATGCTTCGCTACCAGAACTTCCAGATCGCCAAGCTCTGGATTCCGGAATATGGGTCCGCGGACGATGCCAAGCAGTTTGATTGGCTCTACGCCTACTCGCCGTATCACCACGTCAAGGCGGCGACAGAATATCCCGCAATTCTCTTCATGACTGCCGATACCGACAAGCGCGTGGATCCCATGCACGCCAAGAAGATGGCGGCCCTAATGCAGACGGAAGCGGCCAACGGACAGAGCCGCGAGCGGCCTATACTCTTGCGGGTTGAAACCAAGGCCGGACACGGTGCAGGAAAACCGATCAGCAAGCTGATCGAAGAAGGAACCGACGTTTACTCGTTCCTGTTCTGGCAGCTCGGCGTGAACCCGTAGGCAACTCGGAATCGGCGAACCGCGACCGACACTCAAGTGACAGAACCCACGTCATCCGACCCAGCGCCGCATCACAGCCTGATTTCCGCCGGGCTTTCGGTAGCGGAAGCTGAGGATCCCTCGCGCCCAAAACGGGTTCTGGGCTTTCGGGATCTTGTTCTCTTCTATGTAGTCACGGGCATCAGTTTGCGCTGGATCGCCACCGCCGCGGCGGCGGGACCGAGTTCTATTGTTATCTGGGTCGGAGCCTGGCTGGCCTTCTACACCCCTCTTGCACTCTCTGTTATCGAGTTGTCGTCGCGCTATCCCCACGAAGGCGGGGTGTATGTCTGGAGCAAGCGGGCCTTCGGCGATTTCGCTGGATTCATGACGGCGTGGAGCTACTGGTGCTGCAACCTGCCCTACTTCCCTGCTGTGCTTTACTTTGCCGCCAGTAATGCCTTGTACATCCGTCACGATGCCTGGATCCACCTTGCGGGCAATACTACTTTCTACATCGTTTTTGCATTGCTGGCGCTTGGAGTTGCAACCTGGCTGAATCTGGTGGGCCTCGATGTAGGCACCTGGTTGCACAACCTGGGGGCGCTGGCCATGTGGATACCGGCCGGAATTGTCATCGTAATGGGTGGAATTGCCTGGCATCGTTTCGGCTCCGCAACCAGTTTCAGCCTGCACAACATGGTGCCCAGCACGCAACTCAAGGACATCGTCTTTTGGTCAGTACTCACTTATGCCTTCGCAGGCTGCGAAGCAGCATCACTGATGGGCGATGAGATCAAGAATGCACGGCGGGCGATCCCATGGGCCCTGTTCATTTCCGGGGTTACCGTTACCATTTGCTACATAGTGGGCACCGTAGGAGTGCTACTGGCCTTGCCGCCCGCGGAGGTAGGAAATCTGCAGGGCTTGATGCAGGCCATCTCCAGCACAGCTCACAAGTTGAACTGGGAAGGTATCATTCCGTTCGCTGCCTTCCTGATTACACTGAGTAACGTCGGCGCGGCGGGAGCCTTTCTCGCAGCCGGGGCCCGGCTGCCCTATGTCGCGGGCATCGATCGATTCTTGCCGCCTGTGTTCGGCGCGCTGCATCCCCGATGGAAGACCCCGTGGGTTGGGCTGCTGATTCAGTTCGTCGTCGGTGTGGCGTTCATTTTTCTTGGACAAGCCGGCACTGGCATCAAGGGCGCCTATGATGTGCTGGTGAGCATGGGCGTGATCACCTATTTCATTCCCTACCTCTACGTATTTGCCTCCATGTTCAAGCTCCAGCGGGAACCGGCCGGGCCAGATGTAATTCGCGTTCCAGGCGGGAAGGCAGTAGCACGGCTGGCTTCCGGTGTGGGATTCCTCACCACCCTGGCAGCGATCGGAATTTCGGTGCTGCCTCCTCCGGACGAGCCAAACAAGGCGTTAGCGGTATTGAAGATCGTGGGTGGATCGGCGCTCCTGCTGGCGATTGGAGCTTGGATTTATGGGGCGGGCAAGCGCCGAGCGACACGAACTACGCAGGTCGCAGGTCTGTCGGTCTAGCGGAGTGCCTGTTGCGTCTTTTTTCCGATCGTCCGCTTGCTATACCGGCACCGCCGTCTTCCGCTTGGGATTGAAAAACGGCATAGGAACGATTTTTGCCGCAACTTTTTGCCGGACCGCCTCAATCGTGATCTCGATTTGCAGACGGGTTCCTGGCTCAGAATGATCTGTGTCCACACTCGCGAGGGCGATCATCTTTTTCAGCACCGGCGACCAGGTTGTGGTCGTGGCTTTGCCGACCTGCTTTTCACCGCAGTAGACAGGAACTGCGACTCGCGACGCTTGGGCAGGAGCCGCGGGTGTCAGGCCAAACTTCTCATATTGTTGTTCGACCTCGTTCCAATTGATCTCCAAACCGACGTATTGTCGCGGGACGCCCTCTTTTGCGTCGCACTCCAGGGCCGGCTTGCCGACAAAGTTTTCCTTATCGAGGTGCACCATTTTTCCAAAACCCAGCTCGTAGGGAGAGTACTTCTGCGAAGGAATCAGCGCCTTCTTGCTGCTGGTGTAGTCCACTTCGATCAGCAGGAGACCGGCTTCCACGCGGGCCACATCCAGGGCGAGCATTCCCGCTGCGTGAATATCGAACTGCTTTCCCTTCTCCATCAGGTGGTCCCAGACCTTCACAGCATCATTCCAAGACACCCAGATTTCATAGCCGAGGTCCCCCGTATAGCCGGTGCGGGAAATATCGACCGGCACGCCGTTGATTCTGCCGCTGGTCTTGCGGAAGTACTTCAGGTTTGCGACGTCGGCGTCTGCCGCGGACTTGAGCAACCTGCCCGACGTCGGCCCCTGCAAGGCCAGGGCGGCGATTTTTTCGGAAATGTCCTCGACTTCGACATCCATATGGATGCCATTCTGCCGGAACCAACGCAGGCTCGGATCGGCAGCTGTCCAGCGATACTTGTTCTCTTCCAGCCGCGTAATGGTGCCATCGTCAATCACCTTGCCCTGTTCATCACACCAGCAACAGTAGATCACCTGACCCACAGCCACTCTGTTAATGTCGCGCGTGATCACCCGATTCACCAGCTTAGTGGCGTCTTTGCCGGAGACGATGTACTTGTAGAGCGGCGAGATGTCGATCAGGGCGCAAGCGTTGCGGATGGCGTTGTATTCGTGCTCGTGATGCACTTCGTACACGCTGACCGTGTAATAGCCGCTCCACTCGCGGTAATTCAGGCTGTGGCAAAGAGGAAATGTGCGCTCGTGAAATGCGGTTCCGATGGGCAAGGAAATGGCCTCGTCAAAAATAGCTCGCAGCCGGATTATATGCAGCAGCACGCCGAACGGGCAAACACTGCCCGCCTTTGACTCACAGTCAGATTGCAGCAGCGACGCTACCATCCGCTCAGTTCGTCACATGCCGAACTCCAAGCCAAAGCAGTAAGGCTATGGTCCCAATAAAAACGCAAGCCATGTAACGATGCCGCGAGTCCAGCGGTTTGAGTATGAAATAAATCGGCACTGGCGATGAAAGCAAACTGCCGAAAGCCCAGAAAACATACGTTGCAGAGAGGATCTCGCTACCATGCATCGCGTTAATACGAACGTTGTCTACGATGACCGACAAAGCTAGCGAGATAGTTGCAGCCTGCCATACAAAGAACTTCAAGCGTCCCGCAGCGATCGTTAGCAACGGAACTACAATGAGACAAACCAGGATGTATGCTCCCGCGGCCGCACCGAATATCAGCCCGGGAATTCGATCACCGATAAAAAGAAACCCCGGGCCGAGCGCAATTGCTGCGGCAAAACCGATCCATTCGCGGGTGCGAGAGACGTTCAATAGACTCCCTTGCCTACGTCATTTCTGCTCAAGAAATATTGCCTCCCAACCGTGGGAAGAATAGTGTCTCACGCAGCCAACCGACGTTCTAAGGTTTCGGAAAATGTCATCCCGAAGGCCCTGCTCGAAAGCCATCACTCTGCTACAATCAATCCCCGATGCGCCGCCTGCTTCAATGGACCGTCCTTCCCAGCGGGCTCTAATCCCACTGTCCTCGTACTCCCATCGCGAGTATCATTGCGTTTCCTGAAATCCAAGTTCTAAGCGAAGAGTTAAAGACTAAAAGCCAATGGCTAACAAATATGACGTGATTGTGATCGGCGGCGGCCACAACGGCCTGGTCAATGCCGCTTATTTGGCGCGCGCCGGCAAGAAGGTTCTGGTCCTCGAACGCCGCCACGTGCTGGGCGGAGCAGCCTGCACGGAAGAGGTATTTCCGGGATTTAAATTCTCGGTATGTTCGTATGTCGTGTCTCTGCTTCGGCCGGAGATCATTCGCGATCTCGATCTGCCCCGTCACGGCCTGGAGATTCTGCCACTGGATGGGACATTCACGCCCATGCCCAACGGCGATTACCTGTGGCGCGTGAATGACCACGGCAAAACGCACCGCGAAATCGCACGGCACTCAAAGCTCGATGCCGAGGCTTACGACGAATTCGGCAAGGCGATGCAGGCGATGTGCCGCTTCGTGAAACCGATTCTCGGCATGGTGCCGCCGGATCCTACTACGCTGAACCCCAGGGAATTGATGAAGCTGCTGTTTATCGGCCGCCGTTTCCAGGGCATGACCAGCGAAGACAAGTACAACCAGGTGCAGTTGATGACGATGAGTGCCATCGACTTTCTGGACCAGTGGTTCGAAACCGATGTGCTCAAGGCTACGATGTCCGCATCCGGCATCATCGGCACGTTTCTCGGCGTGCGCTCGCCGGGAACGGCTTACGTGCTGCTGCACCACTATATGGGAGAGATCGACGGTGCATTTCGTTCCTGGGGCTTTGCCCGCGGCGGGACCGGCGCCATTTCCAATTCGATTGCGGACGCGGCGCGAGAGGCCGGAGTCGAAATCCGAACGCAGTCTGCGATCGGGCACATCATCGTGAAGCGCGGCAAAGCGCGGGGAGTCGTGCTAAGCAACGGCGATGAGATCTACGGCGACGTGATTTCCTCCAGCGTCGATCCGCGGCTGACGTTCACTAAGTTCATTGAAGCCGAACACCTGCCGCCGGACTTTCTGGAAGAGGTGAACCGCTACAAGTTCCGCGGTTCGTCCGGCAAGGTTAACCTGGCACTGGACGCCCTGCCAGACTTCAGGTCTCTTCCCGGCCCCGGGGCCCACCTGAGGGGAGCAATTTCGATTTCGCCCAGCGTGGAATACATGGAACGCGCCTACGACGACGCCAAATACGGCAACTTCTCGCGACGACCGTATATTGACATGGTCATCCCCACCCTGACTGATCCCTCTGTCGCGCCTCCCGGCAAGCATATCCTGTCGTGCTTCGTGCAGTATGCGCCGTACAAGCTGCGACCGGGCTTGAACTGGGATGATCAGAAAGAGGCGTTCGGCAACAACGTGATTGACACCATCGCCGAGCACGCACCCAACATCCGGAATATTATCCTGCACAAGCAGGTCATAACACCGCTGGATCTGGAACGCGAATGGGGCCTGAGCGAAGGCAATATTTTTCAGGGCGAGCTCTCTCTGGAACAGTTGTTTTTCCTTCGCCCAGTCCCGGGTTATGCACGCTTCCGGACCCCCATCAAGAATCTCTATCTCTGTGGCTCGGCGACTCATCCCGGCGGCGGGATCATGGGTGCGCCCGGACGCCTGGCCGCGCTGGAGATTCTCAAAGACATCAAAGGAGCCGCATAAACATGGCCGAGCGGCGCGATGTGCTGATCATCGGGGGCGGACACAACGGATTGGTTGCCGCGTTCTACCTTGCCAAGGCAGGCTACAAACCGCTGGTTCTGGAGCGCAGGTCGCAGCCGGGCGGCGCTGCTATTACCGACGAATTTCATCCCGGGTTTCGCTGTTCTACGCTGGCTCATTCTGCGGGTCCCATACGCCCGGACGTTGTCCGTGACATGCAGTTATCGAAACACGGGCTGAAACTCATCACGCCTACTGTGGCCGTGTGCGCGCTGTCGCCGGATGGTCGCGCGCTCGTTCTGTCACAGGACCCAAGGCAATCGGCGCAGAACATTGCCAGGTTTTCTCAACGGGACGCGACTCGCTACGGCGAATTCCAGACTTCCCTCGCCAAGGTCAGTAAAGTAATCGCCGCCGCGCTCGAACTTGCCCCTCCCGACATAGATGAACCCAGCCAAAGCGACCTTTGGGGCATGCTCCAAACCGGGCGGGCGATGCGCAAGCTGGGGAAGCGCGACATGTACCGCTTACTGCGCTGGGGGCCCATGGCGGTGGCCGATCTGGCTGCCGAATACTTCGAAACTGAGTTGCTTCGCGGCACCATTGCCGCCCGCGGTATCTTCGGCACGTTTCTGGGACCGTGGTCCGCTGGCAGCAGCATGGTTCTGCTGCTTCGCGCGGCCGGCGATCCTCATCCCGCTGGATCGGCCATGTTCGCGCAAGGTGGCATGGGAGCTGTGACTCAGGCGATGGCGGCAGCGGCGCAGCAAGCAGGCGCGCAGATCCGCAATTCTGCGGATGTCATAGAAATCCGGGTGAAAGATGGCACAGCCACCGGTGTCGTACTCTCGAACGGCGAAGAAATCACCGCTGGCGCGGTTCTCTCCAACGCGGATCCAAAACGTACCCTCCTGAACCTGGTTGACCCGGTCCACCTCTCGCCCGACTTCGCCATGAAACTTCAGCATTACCGTATGCCGGGTACGGTGGCCAAAGTGAACCTGGCGCTTTCCGGACTCCCCAGTTTCAATGCTTTAAATGGAAACAACGAGCAACTGCATGGACGTATTCATATCGGTCCTGAAATCGACTATCTCGAGCGGGCCTTCGACGAGGCAAAGTACGGTAATTTTTCCCGCCAACCGTACATGGACGTAACGATTCCCTCGCTGAGCGATCCCTCATTGGCACCGGATGGCAAGCATGTCATGTCCATTTACATGCAATACGCGCCCTATCAGCTTAAGAACAGTGACTGGGAAAAGCAGCGTGTCGCTCTGGGCGATACCGTGGTCAAGACGCTCGCGCAGTACGCTCCCGATCTGCCGGAACTCATCCTGAGGCACCAGATCATCACGCCTCAGGATCTGGAGGAGACCTACGGTCTCACGGGCGGCCACATTTTTCACGGTGAACTGGCGCTCGACCAGTTCTTCACCATGCGCCCCCTCCTGGGTTGGGCGCGCCATCGCACTCCCATCCGCAACCTCTACCTTTGTGGAAGCGGCACGCATCCCGGAGTAGGGCTGACAGGAGGGTCGGGGGCTAATGCCGCGCGGGAAGTGCTGAAAATGTTAAAAAAGTGAGTTAGAGTGCAGTGGCCCCCACCCACATCAACCACTAACCCGCCGCTGCGGCTTCCTTTGTGACCACGATCCGCAAGAATTCCCCCACCCTGCCTCAGTGGTGCAACCAGCGGCATCGCGACGGCATCCATCTTCCGAAACCAGAATTGGATCTTCCGCGCCTGACGATTCCATTCAATTTCGGGCTATTGCTTGTAATTATCGTTTGTCCTATTGCAGTCTTTGGGCAAGAATCGTTACCTGAGACCCCGCAACCTCAGGTCCAGGCGGATCAGACGAAGTCAGGTCCCCGCAAGCACGGCCATAACCAGATCTTTTGGATCTTCCCCAACTATCGTTCCGCAGACCAGTCAGGAAATATCACGCCGCTTACTCCTCGTGAAAAGCTGAAGTTGGCGTTCGACGATTCGTTCAGTCCTTCGGCTTTTCTGGTTGCCGGAATCTCTGCAGGCCTTGGCATGGCGCGCGATCAGTACCCTTCCCTGGGCCAGGGAGCACAAGGGTTTGGAAAATACTACGGAACTTCTTTCGCCAACCAGGCGATTGGCAATTACATGACGGAGGCCCTGTTTCCGATCGCTCAGCACCAGGATCCCCGGTACTTCGTGAAAGGCAAGGGCGGATTCTGGACGCGGGTGAAATACGCGGTCAGCCGTGAAGTCATAACCCGCGGGGACGATGGCCGCAGCCACTTCAACACCTCGGAGATTGTCGGCAACGCTGTAGCGGCGGGGATCTCCAACGCCTACTACCCGGCGGAAGAACGAACGGCCGGGAAGACCACGGCGAAGTGGGCGCAGCAGATCGGCTCCGATGCCGGGGCCAACGTGCTCAAGGAGTTCTGGCCGGACATACATCGGAAATTCTTTGCTCACTGAGTTGCGGTTTGTTTACGCAGTGAGCGGCGCACCAATCTGCTGTCCGTTTGACGGTCCGGCAGCCACATTTCCCGCCTCGTCCCCCGAATGGATGCTGTCAACAAGACGCCGGGACTCAGACCTTGCTGGCGACAACTCCAACCCTACACCCTACTGGCTGTCGCCATCGTGATCCGCATCACCAAGGGAAGCTTGTTGTGTCCCAAATTGCGGTTGCGAACTGATTTTCACCGTGTCTTCCGTGTCCGCAGGCGCCTTGGAAACTGCAGCGCTGCGCGGCTGCAAAGTGCTGAGTTCAGACTGCTGTTGAGTAGGGGAATTTGGGTGAATGGATTGGATTGACACGTTAGAGGTTTCTCCTTCTTCACTCATAATCGGCCGAAGGAGGAAAAACTTGAGGCCCCTGGACGAATGTGTCTTACTGCTTTGCCAGCAATGCTTTGGCATGGAGGATTTCGGGCCGGTTGGAATCTACCCCGTCATGACAATTCTGTAAAAGAAGAGCGTAATAGTGCGTTGATTCCAACTCCTGATGCGCCGATTCTGCCGCCGTTGCGGCCCCGTACAAGCCGTTGAAGCGGTTAGGGTCAACCCTCATGGATTTCTCGTATTCCGCCAGTGCCTCTTGGGGACGTTGCAAGGCCAGCAGCATGTCAGCCAGCATTTCTCGTGCTGGCAGATCTGTCTCGCCCTTGCCGTCTGCGTCCTGTTCATCGGCGACAGAACGGATCTGGTTGAGGGCCTCCGTGTTCCTTCCCTCTGCAAAGGCGAGCCAGGCATGGACCTCATTGGTGAAGGCTTCCATGTAATCAGCCATGTACGCGCGGTTGGACTTCCGTATCGCCTCGACCATAGCATCATATTGCTGGGCGGCGGCGCGCGCAGCGTCAGCGTCACGCACGTGCCCCGCAGCCACAGTTCGCGCCCAATACGTGATCGCCCGGTTGTTCGGTCCCGCTCCGCTTGGCGGCTCGAGAGATCCCGCCGTCTTCCACTGGCGGGTTTCCAGCGCCAGCAAGGCCGGAAAATGCGCCTGCATGCGGTAGTAGTAATCGTTCATTCCTTCGCCCATCTGGTCTGCTTGAATATTCGTAATTCCGTCGACCAGAGCTTTGGCCTTCGCGTCTTCTCCGATCTGCAGATATGCGTAAAGGAGAAAGTCCATGGCGTGCATCTGGTGTTCAGATCCCACATGCAACTGGGAAGATTTCTGGGCAGCGGCGACCGAGGCCAGGTTCGATTGAATGTCCTCCTGCCACAATCCCAAACGGGCAAAGATGTGGGAGGGCATGTGTAGCGCGTGGGGTGATGCAGGAGCGATCTCGGCATACCGGCGCGCCGCCGGAAGGCCCTGCGCCGCCAATTGGGGATTGTCGGCGGCGTGGATCAGATAGTGGGCCACTCCTGGGTGGTCCGGTTCCTTCTCAAACAGCGGAGTGAGGATTGCAATCGCGCTACGCCGGTTGGCCAAGGTTGGATCGTGTTCTGGGGCAGACGCCAGCAGCGACAGTGCATAGAACACCGCTGCTTCGTGATCCTCCGGGTGCCTCTCGTAGACCTTTTTCATTGCTTCTGAATAGTCTCGCGCGCGCTGTTCGTATTCTTCATGTGGGTCGTCGCGGTAGAAAGCTGCAGCCGCCGCAATGTAGTCGCGTTCTCGCGGCGTCCTGGCGTGAGCCTGTTGCGCCTTTTTCACGAGAGCAGCCCCGAGCTTCAGGTTGTCATCGGTGGGTCGTTCCCACAACTGGTGGTAGAGGCTCATCGCCTGCCCCCAGTAAGCCATGGCGCAATCCGGGTCCTTCCGTGCGATCGCTTCGAACTGTTTTTCAGCCTCGTCGTACCAGAAGGAATGCAGCAGGGCCACACCGCGCTCAAACGGGGGTTGTGAGGCAGCGGCGCAAGAAACAGGAAACGATACGGTGCCCAGCTTTTCTGTTGAGGCGTCTGGGTGGCGATGGATATCACCAAGAACCGGATACGCGAGAAGCAGGATCAGAACAAACCGGGATAAAGTTTTCATCAGCTCGGTTGCTCCATGCCACTGCTGTGCAATCGCCGAATCACTTGGGGTTTCGTGCCTGCAAGCCTGCGAGTTCCTGGCGTACAGCGTCCGCACGCAACCCAAATGGTTCCTCCGCCAGGAACATCTGAAGTTCTGCCATCGCGTCTGCCAGGCGATTGAGGTGAACTAACGCACGGCCTGCAACGTAGTGTACCAAGGCGTGAGGATCTCGCAGCAGATGTACTTTCTGGCAGGTTGCAATCGCATCGTCATAATGGCGGTTCAGCAGTTGGACGTTCGCGAGCAATGCCAGAGTCGGCGCGTCCTGCGCGCCGGCTGAATTTGCCTTGTTCAGCAGTTTCTCCGCGTCAGGGAAGTTGCGCTCCACGATCGACATCTTCGCCAGGTTGGTATAGGCCTCAGCAAAGTGGTCGTTCAAGCGAATCGCTTTTTCCAGTGCGCTTCGTTCGCTGGTTCGATCCCCGAGCCTGGCATAAGCGACGCCCAGGTTGTTGTAGGCTTCTGCATAATCCGGATAAATGGCCACGGCCCGGTTGAGCTGCTCGATCGCCTTCTTCCAGTTTTCCCTGGCGATCAACTCGCTCGCCTTGTCGAACTCCTTGCGGGCTTCGGGGGGGACCTTCAACGTAACTGCTGAGACAATCGAACCAGAGTGCTCTGTGCCGCTCCCTCCCGGCCGCCTGACCATCACATCAACCGATTGGGTCAATCTACGCGGATCGACTTCGAACTCAGGACTGGCTGTTTGCTCGATATCCTGTCCTGAAACGACCACGTGATAGTCGCCCACTTTGACGCCATAGAACTCCGCCGTGCAGGAGTTGCTGGTGTAAGTCTCGGTCACCGGGCTCGAGCTGGCGCCATCCATCAACTGCACATGCACTTGCACATCACAGGGTCGCCCATCGGAATAAAGGACACGCACTTTCAGATTGCCTGCTCCTGACCCAAGTTGTCCGAACGTTGGCGGAACAAGGAGCAGCAGGGTTAGAGGGACAAGCAGGGAGCGATACATCATATTGCCCTCCAGGCGTATAAATCGGATGATCATGCCCGGCAAAGGGGAGTAAAACCGGGATACGCATCCACGCCATCAAGGCCAATTCACGAGTTGGGTCAGAAGAAGGTTGTCACCTCTGCAGCCGACAAACCGCCCTCACCTCGGAACGAGATGATTATCCTACCAGAAGGCTCTCAGCGCATAGCAGTTTGTACTCTGCGGAGGATTGCACTCGCTACTTGTGCCCGTCTCGGGAACGATTGCATCACCGAATCGCACTTGATCAGGTTTGTCAAGAAGTTCCTGGAAATTTCGTGACAAAATACCGAGCAGGTCTGAGATTTCCACAAAAGGGCTAGCTGCGCGACGCCCCTTACAGTTCACTACTAGAGACTTTCATACGTAGCCTTTGTTACTAGTTCGCGGTGTGCTTGCGCAATAGTCGCAATGTCTTGCAGCTGGTTCCGAGGGAACCAGATTTGTTCGTGCAAAACCCGCTCCGAGTGCGGATTTTCCTTGACATTCCTTGCGGGCAAGATAGGATGCTGCTCCGACGGGCCCCATGCCCGGAGTTGATGGCAGATTGACCCAAGTACCCTTTAACCAAAACTCAGGAGGATTCTAGTGAAAAAGACACTTTGCCTGGTAGCGTTGGTTGCAACGCTGCTCACAATGTGCGCGTTCGCGCAGGACAGTAAGGTTATGCCGCCGATTTCGGCCCGCCAGAACGTTCTGCGTGGTTCTGGGCAGGTTCTGAAGTTCGGCCCCCATACCAACACCCCACCTTCGTATTGCAGCCCGTGCTTGTTCTACGGCGGCGACATTGACACCAACAGCTCGCAGGCCAACGGTCTGTGGAACTCTGTCAGCAACCTGGGCGGCACCGTGGTAGACGGTTTCGTTTCGGTTCCCTTCCAGATTCCTTCGGGACAGAACTGGATCATCGGCGGCCTTTTCGGTAACGACCTCGCAACCGTTGGCTCTGCGGCCAGCCAGACTTGGTCCGTTTCGAGCGGCGTCAGCAGCGGCAATGGCGGAACGGTTCTGGCTTCCGGAACTGGCCGCGTTACGGCCACTGCGACCGGCCGAGTGGCTTTCGGTCTGACCGAGTACACCTTCATGTCGAAGCTGCCGAACTCTGGTCGCGTGCACCTGAGCTCCGGCACCTACTTCATGGTTGCTTATCCGAACTGCCCGAATCCGAGCTCTTGCTCCGGCAGCATCTATTACCTGTCTGACAGCCCGGACAACCCGCCGACCAACGCTGTTGGCCACGAGCCAGGCAACGACTCGTTCTTCACGTCGACCTACTTCGGCTACAGCTATGCCCCGACTTGGGGTAGCAGCGGCGCTTGCGGCGGCGTAGGCTGCCCGCGGTTCTCGTCTGGCTTGATCGGTGGCAAGAGCCACTAAGATCAGGTCGGCCGAATTCGTAGGCAGGTAACTGCCGCACGAATCAGGACCGGATCAACGGGAGAAGCTCAAAGGGTCAAACCTGAGGCTTCTCCCGATTTTTTTGCTCTGCAATCTCTCATTTTTCTGCAAATGAGTGCTCCGTAAAAACCAGCGGTTTATTCTTCCGGCCAGAACACCGGGACGCAAAGAAGACATAGTGCCCGCACCTGCTACGGCAGCTCCGATGCTAAAATCAAGTCGTCGAATGGACCAGCGGCGCGCGTATCTTGTTGTGGCTCTTTCCCTGCTGCTCGCAGCTTCTACGTTTGCCCTCTACAGCCCTGTGCTGCACCATCCTTTCCTGAATTTCGACGATGGCGGCTATGTCACAAACAATCCGCATGTGCGTTCCGGACTCACCTGGGACGGATTCATCTGGGCCTGGACCTCGAATTACAAGACGAACTGGCACCCATTAAGTTGGTTGTCGCATGCGCTTGATTGCCAGCTCTTCGGATTGAACCCGGTCGCGCATCACTTCAACAACCTGCTGTTCCACGTGCTGAACGTCGTCCTGTTTTTCCTGTTTTTGGAGTATGCAACCGGCGCGACCTGGTGCAGCTTGCTTGCGGCTGCTCTTTTTGCCGTTCATCCCCTGGGTGTTGAGTCCGTGGCATGGATCGCTGAACGCAAGAATGTCCTGAGCACTTTTTTCTTTCTGCTGGCCCTCATCACGTATTGCTGGTATGCGGTGAAACCGGGTAAAGCGCGCTACACCTTGATGACCGTGCTATTTACGATGGGGCTGGTTTCAAAGCCGATGGTGACAACCTTTCCTTGCGTGGTGCTCTTGCTCGACTTCTGGCCGCTCGGACGCATTGAGAGTTGGAAACTCAGCCGACACAGCGATAAGCCCGTTGGGAAACGCGCCCGCGACCAGGCCATGATCGCGAGCTTTCGCGGCAAGCTAGACGTGAACCGGTCATCCGTTGGGCAACTGATCTGGGAGAAACTGCCGCTGTTTGCTCTTTCCGCGATCACGACCGTTATTACAGTGATCGCGATGAAAACTCGCGAGCCTTCGACTCTTGGGAAGGTGCCTACGGGAATGCGCTGGGCCAATGCCACTTACGCTTATGCTCTTTATCTGTGGAAGGCGTTATGGCCCACGCGCCTGGCGGTTTTCTATCCCCGGCCGTGTGTTGTTTCGTGGCAACTTCTGTTAGCCCTGCTGTTCCTCGGCAGTATCACTGTTCTCGCCTGGCAGGGACGGCGTCGCCATCGTTACCTCATCGTAGGGTGGCTCTGGTACCTGGGGACGCTGGCGGCGGTGATCGGCCTCATCATGACCGACCGCTACACTTACATCCCTTTAATGGGGATTTTCATCATGGCCGTATGGGGAATGTCCGACGTGGCGGACTGGCTTGCCATACGTTGGCCGTGGCGGGCGGCCGTTGCGGCATTAGTGATTGCGGCCCTGTCATTTCTCACCTGGCGCCAGGTCGGCTATTGGCGCACCAACGCGACTCTCTGGGCCCATACTCTGGAGATCACCCGGCATAATCTGATCGCGGAAAACAATCTGGGAGATGCGCTCCTTACGCTGGGCGAATGCGAGGAAGCGCTGCCGCATTTTCAGAATGCCGCGCAGTTGAATTACCGCGACGCGTTGATCCACGTCAATATCGCAGCCGATCTCGCGCAGTGCGGACGCTTGCAGGAAGCCGTCGCGGAATACCAGAAAGCCGCAGATCTGGCTCTGGATGCAACCACCCAGGCCCGTGCTTATGAGAGCATCGCGATCCTATACGGCGCTCTCGAGGACTATTCAAAGGTCCGCGAAACCTACCAACGGGTGTCGCAAAGCAATCCTCAGTACGCTGAACAGATGATCGATCACCTTCGGCAGGGCGTCGCGCATAGCCCAACTCCAGATAACTACACATCCCTTGGACTCCTGCTGCAGGAGACCGGGAAGACAACTGCGGCCCGAGAGGCGTTTGAGCAGGCGTTGAAGCTGGATCCGACGTTCGAAGAGGCAAAGACTCTCCTGCGGGCCGTTCCACCCGCTAACCAGTAGCCATCGCGTCTCCCCCACGAAGCATCACCTCGATTCGGTTTGCTGCAAAACCCAGCTGGCGATCTTCTCGAGTGCAATCGGAGAAATCGTTTCTTCTATTTGACCGTACTCGCTGGGCGCGCCTGTCTTCGCTGTCTGGAAGAGGTGGTTCAGGCCGGGCAGTTCGTCAATTTCAAAGTGCTTGTTGCCCGCTTCCTCAAGCGCCTTGCGAATGGCGGGGAGATTTTGCTTTGGCGGAACCTGTAGATCTTTTTCGCCATTAATGACGAGAACGGGACACCTGACTTTACGCAACGCGGTCGCCGGATCGTAGCTGATGAAGTAACGAAACCAGGGTGAAGTGACTTGGCTGATTTCAGCTTCCAGTCGGGCCTCCGGTACTTCACCGGCCAGTTTCTCACGAAGCTCGACCTTGAGCGCAGCTGTATCCTTCTCACTTTTCACCAAGTCAAGAATCGCCCGTTCGGAATTGGCAGTTTTCTCCGCCAGTGCCGGGCTTTCACCGCTGGCTTCGGCAATCAGCTGCGATTGAGCAACAAGAATGTCTTCGCCCGGTACTCCGGAGCCCGCCATCATCACAATGAACGCGGCATCCGGATTCCCAGTTGCCACAATGGGCGCAATGATTGCGCCCTCGCTGTGCCCGATCAGCCCGATTTTCTGGCGCATCACTTCACGTCGGCTTTTCAAAAAGGCTATGCCCGCTTCCGCGTCAGTCGCGAAATCCGCGGCCGTAGCTGTAGAAAAGGTCCCACTGGATTTTCCCACGCCCCGGTCATCTGCCCGCAGCACGACAATTCCCTTTCGAGTCAGATAATCGGCGACCACCAGAAATGGCTTGTGACCCATGATGCTCTCATCCCGATCCTGCGGCCCGGAACCCGTAATCAACAGGACGGCGGGGAAAGGGCCTGTTCCCTGGGGGATGGTTAACGTAGCCGCCAGTTTCACATTTTGCGCGCTGTTCTCGTAGACGACCTCTTCCTCACGATACGGGTAGGGTTTAACGGGGTTCTGCGGCCGACGTTGGTCGAGTTCCGCTGTGTCCTTGACCTTTTTGAGCACCAGCGGCAAAGTCCCGCCGCCCTGGCTCCAGGTGCCGCTGATTGTGGCGAGGTCCGGACTGATGGTTCCTTCGAAAACCCCGTTTATCTGCTTGGCTTCAAGTTTAAGAGCTGTTCCTTGCCGCGTCACGGAGGTCACTGGCAGTCCTTTCATGTCCTGATCCAGGCTGTCCATCGTCGCCATGAGACCATCTTCGGTATTGACAATGTGAAACACCACCCTCAGTTTGATCGCTCCGGTGTCGAGCGTGCCCAACCAACTGCCGTCAATATCGGAGGGTTTGGCCGGCTTGTGCTCGGTCTTCACTGGAACTGGGGAACGTTGGAAATCGAGGGGAAATGGCTTGCCCTGAGACCATGTCCCCGTCAAGGAGTTGCCATCGAGACTCAATTTCCCTTCGTAGGAGCCATTGACAGAGTCCACAGTGAAGCTGAGGTCTGACCCCTTAAGAAGAATGGCAGTCAGGGGAATACCGTTCGCCGCTTGATCGACGCTGTCCATTGTGCCCTTGTAAGTGCCGTCATCGCTTTTTGCGATGTGTAAAACGAGGCGCAACTCGGCGGCACCGGCATGCAACGTGCCCTGCCAGTCTCCAGCGAGATTCTGGGCACAAACTGGAGACGCCACAAGAAACATCAGCATGACAAGAACTAGCGGTTTCATACGTTTAGGAAAACCTCGGAAAGGTATGCTCATAAACAGCATAGTAGTCCGTTGCAAGTGCCTGCCGCGACCGTCACGTGGTTCCTCAACCCGCAACCGCAGGCAGGGGCGCCTGTCAGGCAAAACTCGGTCGCCCGACCAGTCCTGCCTTTGCAAAATGTACAATATTTGTGCATATGAGGATGGTGCGGGACATATTCGCACAAATCTTGAGGAATCTCTGGGCGCATAAGCTGCGTTCCTTTCTGACTATGTTTGGCATCGCCTGGGGCGTGGGATCGCTGCTTCTGCTCGTAGGCCTGGGCGAAGGCTTCCGCTCCGGAAATAAGCGCGGGCTTTCTGAATTCGGCGAGAACATCATGTTCATCTTCCCCGGCCGAGCCCCCGCAGTTCAGGGAAGTATGAATTCAGCCCGAACCTATTATTTGACCTATCAGGACTATCTTGATATCCGTCGGGAGGCCCCCCACGTGCGGCTGGCGACTCCCGTTCTGACCAGCAATGACGTGCATACGATCAGCGACTTCGCCAATGCCAATGGTGAAATCACAGGGGTAGAACCGCAGTATGCCCAGATTCGATATCTGCCGCTTCGGCAAGGTCGTTGGCTGAACGAACTTGACGAGGTGCAACGCCGCAACGTCATCGTTCTGGGCGACGAACTAACCCGCAACCTGTTTCCTGGACGTCCCGCCGTTGGATCCACGGTCCTGCTGAACGGGATCAGTTTTGAAGTAATTGGCAGCGTGAAACGCGTCGGCAGGGGAGACGAGAACTCCACCAATATGCGCGGTTACATCCCGTTCCAGGTTATGGCCACCTATTTTCCGCGCAAAGGCGATAATCAGGAAAAAGCCATTTCGTTTATCAATTACCAGCCCTATGTTCCGGCAGAACATCTGCTGGCCCAGGAAGATGTGCGCAAGATTATCGCCCGCAACCACGGGTTCGATTACCGTGACGAAGATGCCTTTGAGGGGTGGGACACCGTCAAGCAGGCGGAATTGATGGGCTCAATTTTCGACGCCATGGATATGTTCCTGGGCAGTGTCGGCCTGATCACGCTCGCTCTGGGGGCGATTGGTGTGATCAATATCATGCTTGTGGCGGTGAGCGAACGCACGCGGGAGATTGGCTTGCGCAAAGCCATCGGCGCCACGAATCGCAGCATCCTGTTTCAGTTTCTTATGGAGGGTATCCTCCTCACCCTGGGCAGTGGAGTGATTGGCATGGCGTTTGCCACCGGCCTGATGGCCCTGCTCGGGACACAGCAGGGCCCCGGCGGCTTTGATCCTCCCAAGCTGGTGCCCATGTCGGCAATTCTGGCCATTGGCAGCCTGACTCTGGCAGGCGTGGCCGCTGGACTCTATCCCGCGCGTAAGGCCGCATTGCTCCCACCGGTTGAAGCATTGCGGCAGGAGTAGCAAATGTGGCGCGACGTCTTTCAGGAAGCTTATAGCGCCATGCGGCACAATCGCCGCCGTACCACGCTGACCATGTTCGGGATGGCATGGGGCATCGCCACGGTGGTCCTGCTGCTGGCATACGGGAACGGCTTTGGCCAGGCCTGCGCCAACATCTTTGCGAATTTCGGCACCAAGCTCATGATCCTTGTCCCCGGCCGCACTTCTATGCAGGCCGGCGGGCAGAAAGCCGGCGCGCCCATCCGTTTCACGTTGGACGACCTGGATCTTCTCACCAGCAACATCCCACAGATTACGCACATCACGCCCGAGGTAAGAAAGCAGGCCACGGTCGCTTACGAAACACGCAGCTTCGAATTCGCCGTGGACGGCGACTACCCTAACATCGCAGAGATCCAGGTGCTGGAAGTGAAACAAGGCCGCTTCTTCAACCCGGAGGACCAGGTACAACACTCTCGCGTGGCCATCATCGGTTCCGAGGCCAAAGACAAGCTCTTCTCGGGGCGAAACGCGTTGGGGGAACACATCCGCCTTGACGGCATCAGTTTCGAGGTCATCGGTGTGCTGGTCCCCAAAATGCAGGCTGGCGACGACAACATCAACCGCATTATCTACATTCCTTTTACGACCATGAGTGATCTCAAGGACACGCACTACCTGGACTCGATCTGGTTCAACTATGAGACTCCGGAATACCAGCGGTTGGAGCAGTCGGTTCGGGCAGTGATGTCCATCCAGCACAGGTTTAATCAGACGGACCGCCGTGCTCTGCAAGTCTTCAACATGATGGAGCAGGTCCACCAATTCGAACTCATCACGCTGGGCCTGAAGATTTTACTGGGTTTCATCGGGACATTAACCCTTGGTATCGGCGGGGTGGGGCTGATGAACATAATGCTCGTTTCGGTAACTCAGCGAACCCGGGAGATCGGTGTGGAAAAGGCCTTGGGCGCCAGGAAAAAGCATATCCTGCTGCAATTTCTGGCGGAAGCTCTTTCCATCACCTTCCTGGGCGGAGTGCTCGGTGTTGTTCTTGCCTGCGTCGTATCGCTTTCCGTTGGCCGACTGACGCTTTACAGTGCGATGGCAAAGAATGCCGAAGCGGGTGACATCAGGCTGGTCATCGCTCCCGGCACATTGTTGGTGGCCACGGTTATCCTCGGCGCTGTCGGGCTTGTAAGCGGCATGGTGCCCGCCATCCGCGCCTCGCGGCTCGATCCCATCGAAGCCCTGCGCTACGAATAGCCTGAGACCTCACACGAACCTTGCAAAGAAAAAGAGCCCCAGTGCTTTCGCAAAGGGGCCTTTTGGGCGCAGAGGTACTTACCCGCTTGCCGTTTTCAAATCAAGGCTGGACTGAGTTGTGTGTTTATCCTCCGGTATCAAGACTAGTCAAACTCAGCATATCGACTGCGCCTTCCGCACACGCGGTCCCGCAGCAAATAGGCAAGACAAGCGAGTCCCGGGCCAGGATCATCCCAGCACAGAAGTGCGTCGTCGGCACCCGCCCATGATCGAATCCACGAACTGAAGCTAAGACCACCCTCACGATGCAGTTGGCGGTATGCGCCGAAATCGTCTAGCAAGAACACGCAATGCCGGCCTACCTCGTATTTCAGAACCGGTTGAACCTGCAGTCCCAGCGCGTCTCGATAAGCGAGGGTGCATACATCGACGCCGCACCTGGCTGCAAAACCTACGTACCACCATGGCCGTGCATTGACTTCAAGAAGCTTGAAGGTCCGGTCCCGTCCGTCATACTTGAACTCAGCGCTGAACACGCCGCGATATGGCACGGACTTGAGCAGACAATCAAGTGCCGCGGCAGAACCCGCGACTTCATCCAGTGGCACGCTCACCATGAAGCTGCTGTTGCCCAGCTTCGCTGGATACATTCGTAACCGCTGGCGAGCAAAGCGCGCACATACGCGACCGTTGCAATCCACAAAGCCATCAATGAAGTAGCTGACGGTTGGCGGGCCTGGAATGTACTCCTGCAGCAGAATGGGAAAGTCGATGCGCCCGGCGGCTTGCAGGGCCTGCGCGCGAGTTCTGACGAGGTACCCTTTAACACCATGCTTGCGCGCAAATTCTACCGACGATATCGGTTTGAGAATTCCGTTGTCGAACTCTTCCTTTGGGATGCCAGCCAATTCTTCGGAAGAACGAACTAGCCGGGTTCGGGGATGAGGAATTCCGAGTGTCTCAAGCAAGATTGCGAAGCGAGCCTTGTCAACCATCGCCTGAACAACATGGGCCGGCGAGGTACATGAGGGAAAACGCCGACTTAGAGACGCCGGCAAGCTCGCTACCGCTTGCAGCCAGTCATCCGAGCATGGCATCAGTACTGCCTGCTCAAGCGGCAACGCCTGCAAGAAAATGCTCAGTTCGCGGGGCGCCAGGTTGGCCGCTCCCTTGAGTGGCGGTTCGCGATACCAGCGCGAATGCGGCGCGTAGTCAGCCTTTTCGCAAATAGCGTAGAGGGGGAGATTGAGATGACCGAGAATTCGGAGAACAACTGTGAGAGTCAGTCCACCTCCGAATGCCAGAATTGGCACGGTCGGGCGTGCAAGATCTCCTTTTACATATGGCAATTCAATGGATGAAGATGCTGACACGAATTCCTTTCGTTTGCCTGGGTCAAGAAACCCGCCCAACGGCTGTAATCTTGTTGACCGAGGTCAATAGGGGCGATAGATAGCAGCGCCAGTCGCCGCTTGCAAGATGGCCTCCAGACTCCGCCGGACCGCGGCTTTACCTTCGCTGCGTGGAACGAAGACGATGTCATCGGCTTGCAACGAAATATCCGGAACCTTGGCAGACATGATTCGAGGCAGCGGAATCGGAATCTGCTGCGGCCCGCTGGCGGTTTTGCGGATGAGAACCGTTTTGTCGAGTTTCGCAGTGTTATTGGTCCCCTGGGCCATCGCGATTGCCTGCAGAACGGTAAGTTGCGAATTCTCCATCACGAAACCGCTAGGTTGGCGAACGTCGCCGACGACATAGACAATTCCAGCCTTAGAAACCACTACGGTGTCGCCAGGTTGAATCGGAAGATTGCTTTCCGGAGGAAATGTCTGGTTTGGAGGCACAACTATTGTTTGCGCGTCATTTGTACGTCCGCGGTGAGTAATGGTGATGGTATCTCCAGCTTTGGGAGTCACTCCTCCTGCCGCGGAAATCGCATCGAACACCCTATGCGCACCTAATAGAGAATAAATGCCGGGCTTCTGAACTTCGCCGAGCACAGAAATTCCCTGGGTGGCATATTCCTTTTCGAACACAGACACCTGAGGATTAGTAAAGAAACCTGCCTCGGACAACCGCTGCTCGAGCAGCACTTCTGCCTGGCGGACGGAAAGCCCCGCCAGGTGAACTGGACCCAGCAATGGGAGCGACACGTCGCCGGAATCCGCCACGCGCGCTTCTTTGTTGAAGTCCGGAGCACCGTAAACGCTGATCTCCAGCAGATCGCCGCTGGCGATGATCAATTCGCCTGCCGGCTGATCAAAGACCATCGGCGAAGTCGTCGCAGAGACTGGGACTTGCGCAATCGCGCCGCAAGCCATACCAAGAAACAAGACAAGAACAAGCAAAGAGACAAATCTTGTCATCCAGGGACGCATAATGGTGCCTCCTCCGAACGCTTACATCTAGCAGCGGACAATGTTGGGCGAACTGATTCCACGCGTGGCGTTGCGGGTATCGATGACCAATTGCGCTTCTCGTACAATGCGCTCGTAGTCGTAATCGGAATGGTCGGTGATGATAACCACACCGTCATATTGCTGCAGATTGTCAAGCGGAACTGAAGTCATTTTGAGATCGTATTTCCGCCCTTTGCCGATGGTCGGGAAATACGGATCGTTATAGCTCACCAGAGCCCCTTCGTGGCGCAGCAGTTCGATGATGGTAAGCGCGGGTGCTTCCCGCAAATCATCGATGTCCTTCTTGTAGGAGATACCGAGAATCAGGATACGAGCACCGTGGAGCGTCTTTGAGCGTTGGTTGAGTGCCGAGCCAATGGACTCAATGACGTGATAGGGCATGGATGTGTTGATCTCGCCGGCCAATTCAATGAAACGGGTGTGGAAATCCCACTCCTTGGCTTTCCAGGAAAGATAGAAGGGATCCACGGGAATGCAGTGGCCTCCTAGGCCCGGCCCGGGATAGAAAGGATGGAACCCGAACGGCTTGGTGGTGGCGGCGTCGATGACCTCCCAGATATCAATTCCCATTCTCAGGCAGAGAAGCTTGAGTTCATTTACCAGTGCGATGTTGACGCAGCGGTAGATGTTCTCCAGCAACTTGGTCATTTCCGCTACGGCAGGGCCGGATACAGGCACGGTATAGTTGAAAACCGATCCATATAGAGCGCAGGCCAATTCCGTTGCAGCCGGTCCCAGACCGCCAACTACTTTGGGGATGTCACGCCGCGCTATCGTGTCGTTGCCCGGATCCTCACGCTCAGGAGAAAAGGCGACATAAAACCTGTTCTCCCTTTCCTCGCCGTTGCGTTCCGCCTTCAGGCCGGCCAAATTCTCGCCTTCCAGAATCGGCAGGACTACCTCCTCTGTCGTGCCAGGATAGCTGGTGCTCTCCAGCACCACCAGTTGGCCCGGATTCAAGTACGGTGCGAGGGAGCGCATGGTCGAAGTAATGTAGGAGAGGTCAGGTTCGCGGTGTTCATTGAGCGGCGTAGGCACGCAGACTATGACGGCATCCATATCGGCCAGCTTCGAGTAGTCGGCGGTTACGCGAAAACCGCGCTCCCGCGCGGCACCGATCTCCGTTTCTGGAATGCGGCAAATGTAGGATTTTCCCTCCGACAAGAGATCGACCTTCCTGGCATCAACGTCAAACCCCAGGACTGGAAACCGCTCTTCGCTAAACAACAGCGCCAGCGGCAGCCCCACGTACCCGAGGCCGATGATTCCCACCTGAGCCGTGTGGTCCTCGATTCGCGATTGCAGTTGCGAGCGTAGCGATTCAGAAGTGGCAAGATTTGTTGCAGGCATGGCATTCCTCCAAATAACTTGTTGTCGATCGCAGCCGGGGGCCCAGGGGAGGCAGTTTCAGCTCTATGTTCGTGGCGTTTCGTCCATCTCCTCTACCAAGAAAGGAGGATAGTGCAGATACGCCGTGGCCCGGCGCTTGGAATCGATCGCTTCATAGACAGCCGTTACCTGATCGCAGGTCAGATCAACTACACTTGCGACTTCGGCTGGTGGTAGGCTGTGGTTCTTGCCATACAGACAGACATCCAGAGTTGGCAATGGAACCGAGAAATAAAACTCTTCCTGGGACTGCGCCATCGAGAACGTATCGGTGGTCGAAGGCCGCCGTCGAATTTCATCCGGTAGCATCAGATAGTCTGCCAATGCGTACACCTGAGATTTGTAAAGATGGGCGATGGGCTTGAGGTCCGCAGCCCCGTCTCCATTCTTGACAAAGAAACCTTGGTCGAACTCGAGGCGATTCGGTGTTCCCGCGACAGCGTACTGCAGCCGGTCGGCATGGTAATACTCAAGCATCTTGCGTACACGTTGCTTGAAGTTGCTGGCAGCGACGATTTCCAGATAGGCCGTGGCCGTCAACCGCACTTTCTTCGACTCGGTATTGGGCGACTTGACTACCAGGGACGGCAAAGAATACCGCGCCCCACTGTTCAGGTCCGCCATCACAAGCTTGCACTTGTAGTCGGTGCCAAAATCGGGAACCAGCCGGCGGATTGCAGCATCACGACGACGGTAACAACCAACCGCGTCGAGAGTTGCAGTTATGTCTTCAACCAGGACAGAAATTCCGAGCGTGCTGGCCAGCATACAGCCCAGGCGGCCGCTGTCATCCGAGCATTCCTGCTCCGGCATGATGAGGCCGAGAACCTGGTCCTTGCCTAATGCTCGCACGCACAAGGCCGCCACTACGCTGCTGTCAATCCCACCGGAAAGGCCGACGACGATTCCCTTCCTTTTCAGCTTTGCTGTCACAATGTCACGAATCGCGAACTCAATGTCCAACGCTGTGGTTTCGGGATTGATTTTTAGCCAATCTGTTTTCGATGAGGCTGCAATCATTGCGCAACTCCCTCGTGGACTGCAGCGTCCACGCTCAGGACCTTTTTAGCGATCTTTCCGTTTGCCGACTTCGGTAACCTATCGCAAAGCCTCACTATTTTAGGGACCATGAAATCTTCCAGGCGATCCGCACAGAAACCCAGCAGTTGCTGTTCGGTTAGACGACTGCCGGGCCTCAAGCTGACGAAAGCACAGATTGCTTGCCCAAGAACAGCGTCCGGCACTGCTGTGACCGCTGCCTCCGCGATCATGGGGTGCGAGTACAGGACGTCCTCGACCTCGCGGGGACTAACCTTCTCCCCACGCGTCTTGATGATGTCGTCCTTTCGCCCAACGAAATAGAGGTAGCCATCCGCATCCATCCGGAACAAGTCGCCTGTGTAGAGCACCTTTTCTCCGGGATACCAGCCTGGTCTGAGGGCCCGGTCGGTCTCTTCCGGAAGTTCCCAATATCCCCTCATAACGTTGGTGCCGCGCACCACCAGTTCCCCAACCACTCCGGGCGCCACTCGTTCTCCTGCTTCGTTCACTATGTAGACTTCTTCGTTGGGCATGCCCCGGCCAACGGATTCCGGCCGCATATCAATCTGATCTGGAGATAAGTAGGAGACGCGTTTGCATTCGGTGAGCCCGTACATCGAGTAGATCCGCACTCGTGGAAACTGTTCGCGGAGCTTGCGGATATGCTCGACGGGAAGAGCCGCAGCAGTGTTGGTGATATATCGCAGGCTTGAGAAGTCGTATTGAGTCAGATCCATTTGCAGCAGGATCGAACTGATCGTTGGAACAATAGGGAATCCAGTGACGCGCTGATCTACCAGCGTTTCGAGAACGGCGCGCGGATATGTGAAAGACTGCTCAAGAACCAGCCTTCCCCCGACCTTGAACGCCATCAGCAGTTGGTACAAACCATAGTCGAACGACAGAGGCAGCACGTTCATGATGACGTCATCGGGCGTATTCTCCAGGTACTCCGTAATGGAATTGGCGGCAGACACAATATTCAGGTGCGTCATCATGACACCCTTGGGATGCCCGGTAGACCCTGAGGTGTAAATCAACGCCGCCAGGTCGAGATCGATGTTCTTTCGGGAACAGCGTGTTGCAGGCTCAGATGCGCAGGCGGCATCCAGACCCAGCAGTCGCTTTTCGGGCAAGGTCGGGATCCGCTCAGACGAAGCGGTGGTCAGGATACAAGTGACAAACGGCGATTCCTTAGCCGCCTCAATAGCGGTCGGCAGCAGTCTTTCCGCAGCGATCAAAGTAGTAGCGCGGCAATTGTTGAGGATGTAGGCGAGCTTATCTTTCTTGGTCGTCGGGTTGACCAGGAGGAATATGCCACCCGCCTTGAGGATGCCGAATACAGCCAGTGCGCACTCAACCGAGTTATTGGAATAGATGGCCACCCGGTCGGATCGCTTCACGCCTTGCTCGATCAGTGCATGAGCGAGTTTGTTCGCCCGAAGCTCGATCTCGCCGTAACTCAGCCGGCGGCTTCCGCATACCAGTGCAATCTTTTCTGGATAACGTTCCGCACTGCGTTCGAGAAATTCCTCAACTTGCATACGTCCTCCACCAAGTCAAACATGCGGCATGCAGCATCACGAAGTTCTGCCCTGTATCGTGAGGCCGGCGGCGTGGTCCATTTTGCGTTGCAGAAATTGGGCCAACTGCACGACCGAGTCGAGATTCTCCGGAATCAGGTCAGCATCTTCCACGTCAATCCCGTAAGTGCGTTCCAGGTAGGCAATCAACTCCAGCATTCCGGTCGAATCGATGATTCCCATCTCCAGAAAGGAGTCGGCGTTGGAAAACCTCCCGTCCCGGCCATAGAGAAAATTGTCAATCACGAACATACGCAGCTCTGCTTCGATTCGGTCCACGGCTGTCCTCCTTGCCGAAAATTTGAAATAAACTGGTCAATCACTAACTGCGTCGAGAGAATGCCGATCAGTGCCATGTCATCTCTCACGCCCAAGGCTCGGCCGCCTTCGAACTTGTCAATCAGTTTCCCCACCGCGCGGGAATCGAAAACGCCGCTGGCGTTCAGGGTTCGCGGCGCCATCGCTTCCTCAAAGTAATCGTGCTTCGCCCCGGCAAAGAAACTCTTGCCGTCAGGGGCGCGATACGGCTGCTTGGGGCGGTCTACAATGCCCGCGGGAAGCAGATGGCCGAAGGTCCGTTTCAGAATGTACTTCTCGTTCAGGACCTTCATCTTGAGGGTTGCCGGCAGCTTGGCGGCGAATTCGACAATCCGATAGTCCAGAAATGGATGCCGCGCCTCAACTGAATTTGCTAACGCCACCCGGTCCCCTTGTGAAGACAAGATGTATCCCGGCAGCAGGAACGCAGTCTCCAGGTACTGGGCCTGGGAGAAACGGTCCCACCGAAAGTATTCGCATGGAAGGCGATCCAAGAGATCCTGTACTGCGTCATAGTGCGAAAGTCCCGCCTGCACATCCTCCGAGAGGAAGGTCTTGATTTTCGCTGTCATCTCCCACCTGGGAAGATGCGAGAAGAAGGGATGATTCACATCTTCCGGCCGCACGCGGAAGAATTTCTGCAAGTAAACGTCGGGCTGTCTTTGCAGGTTATCCTGGTACGGATACAAGCGACGGAGCAGGCGTGGGCGTTGCTTCGAGTCCAATTGGCTCGCCCAGAACCTGCGTATCTTGGCTTCTTTATAGATGTCGTATCCGCCAAACACTTCATCGGCGCCTTCCCCAGTCAGCACGACCTTGAATCCTTCGTACCGGAACAACCTTGAGAGCAGATACATCGGGGCGGGTGCAGCCCGGATCACTGGCTTCTCCGTGTACCAAATCACTTCTGGAAAAGCAGCCGCGATGTCCCGGTAACCACAACCTATTTGCTCATGCGCCGTCTTGAGGAATGCCACCGCCTCCTGCTGAAACGGCCTTTCGTCCAAGTGCTTGGCGTCGAAACCGATGGAGAAAGTACGGAGTTGGGCGGTTGTGGTTTGGTTGATGAGAGCGGTGATGATCGTGGAGTCCAGCCCACCACTGAGGTACGCGCCGACGGGAACATCCGAACGAAGTCGAATTCGCGTGGCGTCGGCCAGGAGCGACTCCAGCTGTTCACCATACTCGTGCTCGTCCGAGTTCCTTTCCGAAGACTGGCGGAAATCGATTTGCCAGTGCGGAAACACCGAAGTTGTATGGTCCCTGAAAATCAATGAGTGCCCCGGGGCAAGTTCCGAAATGCCTTTGAATATCGTCTTCGGCGGCAACGTAAACCAAAATGTGAAGATCTGATCCAGGGCTTGTAGGTCAAGCTCAGGATGAATTGCCGGATGTGCCAGAATCGACTTGATCTCAGATGCAAAAACCAGACCTCCGTCCGCTGGAGCGTAAAATAGCGGCCGAACCCCGAGCCGGTCCCGGGAGAGAAACAACTGACGCTCCCGAGCGTCCCAGATCGCGAAGGCCCATTGCCCGTTCAGTTGCCGAACGCAGTCCTCGCCTTCTTCTTCATAGAGATGGAGAATGACCTCAGTGTCTGACTTGCTCGTGAATCTGTGCCCACGCCTGATTAATTGTTCCCGAAGTTCTAGGTAGTTAAAGATCTCCCCGTTGAACGTGATCCACAACGATTCGTCCTCGTTGTGCATAGGCTGGTGACCATCCCTGAGATCAATGATGCTGAGGCGGGCGTTGGCCAATCCGATCTCGCGATCCGCATACACACCCCAGTCGTCCGGACCACGATGACGCACCATCTGGATCATCTTCTCGAGCACGCAAGGATCGGCGCTCGCGTTTCTCGAACCACACGTTCCTGCAATGGCGCACATGATGGATCCCGCCTGAGGGAGGTCCGCCCAGTTGACTACTTCCGAAGCCACTTCGTTTTCTGTTGTTACTGGGTAGTTGTGCTGTCGAAATCGCACATGTCTGGGGGCGGACACGTGATGGGCGCATTCGTCTGATACGGGCCGACATCCCACGCCCGATCTCGTGGGCGGTCCCGCCCTTCGATGTCAAACGAAGGCGTCCCCAAGTTGACTCCAGTTCCGATCGCGGGACTGTTTGAGGAAAGGTGATAGTCGCCGCTGCCGTCGGGCCGGTAATTCAGGAAATGAGGGTCGGCTACGACAGTCCCCGATTGCAGCCCCGTGAGTAACTTCCAATCCGAGGGATAGTTCCGGTAGACCAGGTTATTGACGTATCTGTTGTGTGGTCCGGTAACGCCGAGTTCCTCAATCCCAAAGCGATTCTGGTTATAGACCACAATGTTGTTGGCCACGAGAAAGTAATCCGCCGGGTGCGACGCGGAGCCATAGTATGGAGCGTCGCCAGTTCCGATCAGGATTCCGCCATGCCGATTGTTGAAAACGAGATTGTTGGCAATTGTGACATTGCTGGCGGCATGCCACGTATGGATGCCATACCCCTGGTTCCCGTACGCAATGTTGTTCAGGATTCGCCCGCCGAAGTTCGAATGATAAATCCCTTGCACTCGCGCACAGCTCGAGTTTCGCTCCCCAATGTCATGCACCACGTTTCCGATGATGTCATTGTTGGACCCGGAATAATTCCCGTTCAGAATGCCGGCGCCCCCGTTTCCAGTGCAGCCCGCAGCCGGTATGTGGTGTACGTGATTAGCGATGATGCGAACACCGGATGCTCGATTGAAGATCCCGATTGACCCATCGCCGCTCACATCAAACCCGACAATGTCGACGAAATTGCCATCGTTCGTCCATACCGCCAACGCGGCCGAACTCCGCACAATCGCGCCCCATCGGACGTCTGAAATAAATCGAATGCGTGCGTTCGGAACGCCGTTGATCGGCGTCATGATGGCTCCCCAGTAGGTACCAGGGGCAACGTGGACGCGGGTTCCCGGCACTACATGGGTCGCCGCATGTTGTAAGGTCGCCCAGGGCCGCTCACGAGAACCATCCTGCTTGTCGTCGCCTGCTGTTGAAACATAGCGCTCGACTTGGGTGTTTATTTTTTCAGCATTCCTTGCGCTACTCAGCACTTGCCCCGCAGCATTTGTGAGTGCTGTTGAAAAATACAACATGAGCACGACCCAGAAGAACGCAAGCTGTTTGTGATTGCCCAGCAATGCTTTGCAGATGCTGGTCATCAGGCCATGGCCGATTGTCGACAGAACATGCACTTCTTACTCTCCTCAGCGTATTGACGCTCACCGGCCCAGGTGTTATTCAGTTCAGCAACGTAAGCCTTTGCTCGCGTGAACGGTAAGCAGCGTTAGCGCGGCACACAGCGTTTACCAAACAGAATTTCTGGGTTCCGTGGCCTAAGCCACGTTCGTCAGCGGTGCAATTCGTCCGCCGCAGCACGGGCAATGAGCCCGACACTGGAGGCCTCTCTTTGCGATTCGCCAACACGGTTTCCCCCGCGACGTCGGCCAGGTCTGGTTTTCGTCAAGCTGCACCTTTAGTCAACACTCTTGTCGCTATCGTGTCCCTGCTTGCCCTTGCTGGCTGCGGGGCTGGATTGGCTTCCGTGCCACCGAGCTCGGGAAGCTCCAGTCTGGCGGTATCGCCCGTTTCGGTCAGCTTCGGAAATGATCCGCTCAACACGACGGTTTCCCAGGGAATCTCGTTAACGAACGACGGACCTGCCAGCATAGTCGTGCAAAGCACCTCGGTAAGTGGATCCGCGGCGTTCGAGATTTCCAACTGGAACGGCGCGGTCACTATCCCTGCTGGTGGCAGCCACCAGCTCGAAGTCAGCTTCACCCCGACTACGAGCAGCAGCTACAACGCCACCCTTGGAGTCGCTACGGTGCAGACTGGGAAGAGTGTGCTTTCAAGTATCAGCCTAAGCGGCATCGGTCGGACTCCCGGGGGACCGACTGTCAGCGTTTCGATTTCTCCCACCAGCGCAATCTTGAAGACCGGTGCCTCAGAACAGTTCAACGCCACCGTCACCGGCACTACGAACACGGCAGTAAGCTGGCTCATCAATGGCGTCCAGGGTGGCAACTCCACTGTCGGCACCATCAGTTCAACCGGCCTCTACACAGCGCCCAAGGCCCCACCTTCCGGCGGCGCTGTGACCGTGGCCGCCCGCAGCATGGCTGATGCGAGTAAGTCTGCGGATGCAACTCTCACGATCACCCCGTCTACTCCGATTACCGTTACGATCTCCCCTACCAGCGCGGTACTCCAGGTCGGGTTATCGGAGCAATTCACTGCCACCGTTCAGGGGACTACCAACACTGCTGTAAATTGGCTGGTGAATGGCGTTCAAAACGGGAACTCCACCGTTGGTACTGTCAGTTCGAGCGGTTCCTACACTGCGCCACAGGCAGTGCCTTCGGGCGGCACCGTGACCGTCGCGGCTCGCAGCGTGGCGGATTCCACACAATCGGCGGCTGCGCAAGTCACGATCACGCCTGGCAGCAGTCAGGTAATAGTCACGATTTCTCCCACCAGTGCGAATGTCTCAGCCGGTGGCGCGGAGCAGTTCACGGCGACAGTCACAGGCACATCCAACACGTCCGTGAATTGGTTCGTAGCCGGCATCCAGGGCGGCAATGCCGGTGTGGGTACAATTTCCTCCACTGGCCTTTACACGGCGCCCGTTTGCCCCACACCGGGAAATCAGACGGTGACGGCGACGAGCGTCTACGACAGCAGCGCAAGCGCGAACGCCACGATCGCCATCTCCTCGGGGAAAAGCACCGGCGACTACTATGTCGCAACCAACGGAAGCGACAGCAACGATGGCTCTGCCTGCAACCCCTGGGCTAGCATCGCCCATGCGGCAAAGGCGATTGGACCGGGAGCAACAGTACACGTCGCGCCTGGCGCTTACAGTGGTCCCGTTTCCACTTCGGTGAGCGGTTCTGCATCTTCCCGTATTCGCTACATCTCGGATTCGCAACACCGCGCGACCATCGAATGCACCAGCAGTTGCGATATGGTCTGGACGCAGAGCGGAAACTACGTTGACGTCCTGGGCTTTGAGCTCACCTCGACCAACCCCGCCACGCGTATCGGCTTTGAATGGACCGGTAGTAACGGACTCGTTCAAGGCAACGAGGTCCACGACATCCAGTGCTCGGGATGCGTGGGCAATGGTGGTGCTGGGATCAATGTCGATAACGGTTCGGCTTACACTGCGGTCGACGCCAATCTTGTTTACAACATTGACATCGCCGGAAAGGGCAATGCCGATTCCCTCTACGTGCATGGCATCTACGTTCACACCTATTACAACGTCATCAGCAACAATCTGGTTTATCGCTGTGCGGGTTGGGGTGTCGAGCAAGGCCATGAGGTCAGCAACTCTACCGTCGTCAACAACACCATCTTCGAATGTGGCGGGGGAGTAATGATCGGTACTGGTGGAAGTTCTGGTACCAGTAACAACAACGTGATCAACAACAACATCCTGGTCTACAACGGCCCCGGTTACAGCGGTCATGGGTACGGAATCGACGCCATTCAGAACTATGGTCCGAACAATACGATCACGGACAACGTGTTCTACGGCAACCAGCCCGGCAACGTAAGCTCCGCGCTGAACGGAAATGCGACCGTGACAGGCAGCATTACTAACATCGACCCGAACACCGGTACTCTGTTCGTAGACTGGCAGTCTGACGGTAGTGGCGACTATCACCTCGCCTCCGGCAGCCCCGCCATCAATGCCGGCACCAACAGCAATGCTCCCGGGGATGACTATGATGGCGGTCACCGGCCCGGCGGCGGCGCCTGGGACATCGGCGCTTACGAATGGAATGCTGCATCCGGAAAATGGCCATGGGATTAGCTCCACAGATTGCACCTTCAGGGCCGGGCGCAAGTCCGGCCCTTCTTCCAAGCTCACACGCCTAGAGCTTGCCCCGTAGTGTGAGATATAGCCTGAGACCGACTGGAAATTTCATGATCCAGCTATAAGGAACCTGGGCGGCGCCGAAACTCCTTTGAAACAACTCCACGGGTTGCATCATGGACCCCGCGAAATCGATCACTGGAGCCCTCTGTGCTGCCATCTGGATCATGTGCCACAACAGTAGTGAGGTTGCACCGCTGACTCGCAGCTCGGGATCGCTACCTGTGGCAATGGCATAGGCACGGGTGTGGTCCCAGATCATGAATCCTGCAGAATGCACGTTCTGCTCCCCGTCAATCGCCGCCAGGCACTCTCCGCCGTCATTGTCCTTTGCCGCACGGTACAGTGACCCCAGGTATTCCATGGAGTGTGGCATCGGCAGATGTTGGCGGGCGAATGTCTTCTGCTCCGCCTGCCAAACCACCTCCGCGCTGCAGGGTTGAACTGTCAAACCCAGATGTTCGGCTTTGCGAATATGCCGCCGGGCGGCTTTTGCCATCCCCGCCCATAGCTTGTCCGGTTGTCGCAGATCAAGAACCTGCGTCGCCCTGGAGGTTTGCCTGAATCCGTTCCAGTAGAACGGTGACCAGTTTTGTACCGACGGATGGAACGCCTGAAAGAAAATGCGTTTCTTGCTGAGCTCAGCGGCAAAAGCAGACAGGATCTCCATCTCTTCCCAGCTCGCATTTACGCGACGCCCGTTCAGAGGCGCCATGACCGGCCCCAAAACCTGCGTCAACTTGGGCATGGTGAACACCGTCACACCGAATCTCTTCTCCGAGTACAATGGGATTCCAGCTACGAGGTGACTGTCTTTGAAGTAGGTCAGAATGCGGACATCGCCTCCCACCGCTCGCAACCACCATGACCGGGCAAAAGGCGAGCCTTGGGGTGAAGCGTCGACCAACTTGTCCCAGAGGGCAAACTCGCCAGGCTCGAGATAGCGCAACCTGCTCTGTAGACCTTCAGAAATCGATCCATTCTCCGAAGGGTCCTCTTTGACATTCTCCAGAGACGCTGTTTCTTGGACTGGCTCGACGGTCGTCGAACCAACTTCAGAGACAGAATTCACGAGAACCTCCCAGCGGGCAGAAGACCCGCCCCGGCGTATCGATTCCAGACCGTTCGCACGAAGGACGCGCCACTTAACCATGTGTCCCCTTCCTGCAAACCCTCTTCAAGCAACTCCCAGAATGCATTTCCCACGTTCTCTGAGAACTGCCCGCCACCAAAGGCCGTTGGGTGCCAGAGTACTGAAATACCCCCCCAAGCATATCGCCGACTTGTCTTGAGCAAGTCGCGGATTGCGGCCATTCCGCTTCGGTGCGAAACACTCTGATCCATGACCGCAAGCGGAACTTCAAGAAACGGGGCCGCAGCCTCACGTTCAAAGTCATATGGTGGAAACGCGAAACAGGCTCCCGCGCGATAGCCAATTACGTCGGGCCAACCCAGAGAAGCATCGTATGCCGCACCTGCCTGGCGAACAGCATTAACTAGCTTCTGCATGGTGAAGCGAAGCCAGTGTTGCCGGCCGCCGATCGGGTTGAACCCGAGCTCACGCAGTCGATCAAACTCGACCGCCAGACCATCTGAGTCTTCAAGACTGCAATAGGAACCGTGGACTCCTATCTCCATGCCCTCCGGCAGGTGACGCATCATTTCCACAGCACCCGGTTCACCGACATGATAGTTGCCATCGCGGCGATGACCGTGGCGGCAAAGGACGTAGTAGCTGGAGGTTATGGATTTATCGAATTCTCTGGCCGCTAGCCGCGGGATCTGATCCAGCGGGTCTTTTCCTCCCATCGCCACGCTCACCGCGTGCGCTGCTTGATTTGCCGCGGCCTTCGGGGAATGTCGCAGCAAAAACGAAATGACTGCATTCTTCGCCAGGCGATACGAACTGTCCGTCTTGTGTCCCCCCAGAAAATCGATGTCATGGGTGTTCACAACCATATGGGTAAGAAATGCTCGTGACCGTTGCCGTTCCTGGGAACAGCGCGGGCAAACGCGCTCAATCCCCATTTGAAGGAAATGCATGGCGACAGCCGCATAGGGTACGCAAGGATCCAACCGGTGACGTCCTATGTACGATGACGAAAACGGGACTCGGCCTGCGCCGTCATGCTCTCCGATGCTGTATTCATCAGCACACGACACCCATTCGAAGATCTCTCCGAGCCAGTCTGGTTCCCGACCTGGTAGCGGTTCGTGGAACAACACAGTGTTGATGCCGATCCGTTCGTAGGGGATAGGCTCCGGGGCTGGCAAGGCGGTTGGCCGCACGACGTATCCGTTCGTGAGACAGAGGGCAGGCTGCTGGGTGATGTCGGGTGCGTACCCTAGCACGATGTCTGCGCCTGGATGGAGGCCTATTAGCGGCCGATGGCCATAAACCGTGCAGAACAGCCTGAACGCATATTCCAACCTGGCACGGTGCGCCGGAGATTGCTCCGGAACGAATTGCAGAGCGATTCGCATCTGGTCTAACTTCTCGTTTGCGACTTAAAGATGACGCTGTGATCAGGATGTAGGGGTCGACGAGTCTGCCAGACTAATTCCCGAGAGACGAGGTTTTGCCATGCGCTGCTCACAGAAGTTCACCAGGCGTACACCCTCAAGCTCCCAGGAAAAGCGTTTCAGCACCCGGTCCCGGGCCCTCACTGACATGCGCTCGAGTTCCGCGGGATTGGCGAGCAATTCGCAAAGGGCTTCTCGGATCTTTCCGACGTCCGTCGGATCGACCTGGAATCCGCAGTCCTTCACGAATTCAACGTACTCTGGGAAGTTGCTGGCCAGAACTGGCAGTCCGGCGCCGAGGTATTCAAATAGCTTTACAGGCAGAGCGCACCGATGGTTCGGTGTCGGATATAAGAGCACAGCACCAAGTTTGGCAAGACGATATAACCTCAGAACTTCCAGATGCGGTCTCCACCCCAGCCACACTACGTTTGTCGGCAGGGATTTCAGGATACTGGTTTGGAAGTCCTGGTTATCAAAGTCCCCAACCAACCACAACTCCGCTTCGTCGAGACCCCGGAAAGCCTCGACCAGTTGACGGGTGCCGCGCACGTCGCTCAGGCCCCCGGTGTAAATCACCACGTTTGCGCGAGCGGATAATGGCGCACCGTCCGCCAGGACTGCGAGTGCAGCGGACGTCGGAAAATTTCTGACCAATTCACTTCGCGATCGTGGAAAGCGATCTCGGATTGCCGGGACAGCCGCTATCACTCCGCTGAGCAAACGCGAGGCGATCCATTCCACTGCGGCAACCAACGGAATCAGTCCCCAACGCAAGGGAACCGGAATCCAGTCCTTCTGGCGTATCTGCGCGGGCAAATTTTCGTGCGCGTCATAAATGACTCTGTTCCCCAGCAGCCGCAGGATTAGAGCAACGCCAATGAGTTCCGGGTCATGGATGATATACAGGCTCGCATCCAGTTCGATCGCTGTTTTCAGGATCGTCCACCCAAGCAGAAGCCTCTCTCCACGGCTAGTCGCGGTTTTCAAACCGCAGATGGAAACTCCATCCACCACTTCAGTTCGTGGATGCCTGCCGACAATGGCAACCTGGTAGTTGGCTGCCTTCAAGGTCGCAGCCTCACGGTAAAAAATCCGGTCGTCCATTGCCGTGTGTGCGCTTGTCAACATCACGATATCGGGATGCATCGTCCTTACCCTTCCCACACAGCTAAACGTCGTTGAACCCGGGAAACAAATTCCACGCACCTGCTTCGCAAAAAGCGGACGCCAGGGAATGTTCGGGAAGCCAGAATCCAACAAGCGGATAGTCGGGATAGCCGCCCATCTTCGGTGGTGCAGACACAAAGCCACAGGAAGACAACTGTTCGGAAAGTGCCCCGGTGCCTAGGCTGGTCACCCATACCGTACTGCGGCGCGCCTGCCGGTCGCGGCAGAAACTGAGGATCGCCGCAGTCTCCGACAACTGGCGGTGGTCCACGCCACAATCCACAATAACCACGCGGCCTGGCAGGCGCTGGAGAACCAGGTATCCGCACAGGGTCCCGTCAGATGCAGCCACCGCAGCGATTTCACACGGATTCAGCGGGTTCCGCAGAAAACGCCATTCCAGGTATTCGCTCGACCCCCGCACCACGAACCGTTTCCAGGGTGCCGGCCAATCCTCCAGAGGAAGCCGGTCCAATTCATCTTGTGCCAGTTCCACCACGCGAAAACCCTTCAGGTCGGCCTGCGTCCAATGGGAAAGAGCGCGCCGGGTTCCGGTGCAGAAATCCACCAACGGTCCCGCGAGGTCTCCGGCAAATCCCAGATAGAACCGCAATAACTCGCGAGAGTGAAATGCCTGCATGCAGGTTTTCCAGCGATCGATCACATGGAACCCGAGCCGGAGGAAAATCGACTTCGCTGACTGATTTGGAATACCCAAGAGAATGTCGATCTCGCGATTCAAGACCATAGCCTTCATGGTATTCACCAGCGAGAACGCTCCCAGATAGAGGCCGGTGGCGCGGTCTACCATGAGATTTCCTGCAACCCCAGCACGAATGTTGATTTTGCCGAATTGCAGATCTCGCAAGGTGACAGAGCACACCCCGCAAACTCTTTCTTTTTGATCTCGGAGCAACCATGAAATTGGCGGCGGCTGGCCGCGGTCGCGGTAGTACCAGTCAAACTGCGCCGGAAATTGCTGATTTCCGTCACGCTCATAGAGCGAAATAATTTCGCCGCGATACTGCCGGGCGTCTACTCGCTCGACGCTTCCGCGGCGCGAGGACGCAACCTGTCCTGCCATAGAGGTCCCTGGAGTCGAGGCTACTGTGGTGAGGCCCATCGGCTATTCCTCTTGAACCCTAACAAAATGTCAGATTTGCCTGATCAGTGCTGCGGTAGTCTTGATAGTTTCGAGCGAGGGGTGTACGGTGCCATGAGAAAGGCGCCCAACCAATCTCCTGCCGTCGAGCACCTCATACCGCGGGCTGCGGTTGTATGTGTGGGTGCCCCGGTTGTCCGACACCCATTCCCGGGAAATTGCGCCAACCGGCACTTCGTGGTAGTCAGTCTCGGAGAGTACCTCTACACGGTTCAGCGAGACCGCGTAGCCATAGACCGCCGAGCAATCTTGAGCTGGCCGGATTAGCTGATCTTCTAGGTGGAAGAATCGGCCGGCGGACCTGCCGCGGCATACATCCGTGACGATGGGATTCCGCGGGTGTGCCATCCATGGGCCCGAGAGTTCCTCGGCAAAAAAGAGCCGCAACTCACTGTCTCCGTCAAACCACGGATCAGATGTGCCCAGGCCGGACGTAAACAGCCACCACCTTCCCTCACGATGCAGCAAGGTCGAATCGACGGCTGATACGCCGCTCATGAGTACGGTGTCTAGCTGCCAGAGTCGCGGGAAGTCTGTTGCTCTATAGACCTGGATCGACCGGTTGCCTTTCGTTTCTGGGAGCATGTAGATCTCGTCTTGCCACTCAAATACGCAGGGAAAGGACAAGTGGTAGTCCTCCTCCAACGCTACTTCCGGCTGAGTGCAGTTGCCTGCTTCGAGTTCGACGAAGGAGATCACAGCTTTTCCCTGGCGAAACGAGAAATCCTCGAAGAACATGTAGCTCTTTCCGTCACGATCGATCACAAATGGGTCAGCATAGAAGCGGTCTCTCGGGGGCCATAGGATTGTGACATGGTCATCCCATCTTTCAGCTTGGGCGTGTGCTGGACTTTTCCGGAAGGCAACAAACCACTGCTCTCGCAGGAATCGCTTTCTGACCTCGTCTCGGATGGCACGCGACGCCAGTCGCGGGAAGAGACGAACCACATCGCGATTGCGCGGCTGCGCAGATCCGGCTGGCACTGCTGGGGGCTCCAGAAGTTCCTGCTTGCCTGGCGAGCCATGGCGCTGCAACTCGGCAAGGCAGTGAACAACAAGTTCAGGCCTCTTCCAGCAGGCATTGCTGTGGTTTCGAAAGAACGAAACATGATCCGCAGCAATGCGAGAGCACAACATCCGCTCGTTCTTGCCTGTTGAAGTCAAGATATTCAGTTCGTTCTCGACCTCTGTCCCGTCCTCGTACAGTGTCCAAAATAACGACGCAGATGTGTCACGATCGTCGCCGAATCGCCAGACTCCATATCTCGTACACTCCCCGATCCCATTCGCGGGAACTCCACGTCCTAGGTGTAACAAAACGTCAATTTCCGCCTGCGTGATGTTCTCGAGGTCTGCAGCAGAGAACGAAAACGTATCCTCGGCTTCTGCGGGTACACAAGCCAACCACTCAGGGCGCCCGTGAGGGGAAAACACGGCCGGCTGAAATGCTTCACGCGCCATGCACCGCTGCCGAAACAAATGCTCATCGATCCGCCGCCACCAGCGGAACAAGGCGGCTGATCCGCAATGCACTTTGCGGTTCATGAGCACAATCAGGGCCAGCTCAGCCACGTCGGACTCGTCGATCCGCGTAAGCACACGATGAGCCCACAGCGGCACCGTGAGGGAGTCCAGAAGCACCCCTATCCGCAATCGTTGTTTCTCAGCCGTGACGGAAGGCAAGTCGAGCGCTGCCGTGCTTTGAACTGACACCATTGGATTGGATTGGATTTAGGTGTTAAGAAGATGTTGACTGCGACCTGCTCTCGAGTTCCTGGTGCCCATTGGCGTGCTTCGCAGCGGAAATGGCATCTTCATATACCGCTTCGGTCTTCTGAGCGTTTACATACCACGTCAGTGTGGAACGTGCCATCGTCTCCGCCCGGTCCGCCATCGCCTGAGCAAAGTCAGGTTGAGACAATAGCAAAGTCATGGCATCGGCCAGTGCTGGCGGGTTCATGCATGGAACAAGCAGGCCGGTCTGGCCATCGTGGATGATTTCCGGTATGCCTCCCACAGGCGTGGCGATGATCGGGACATGAGAGAGCATCGCCTCCGGAAGGATGGTCGGCAAGCCTTCACTGAGGCTGCAAAGGACAAGGCAGTCTGCTGCTGAAAGCCACAGAGGAATCTCACCATGAGGCTTCTGTCCGGCAAACACGCAGCGGTCGAGGATACCGAGGTGTTCGGCCTGCACAATCATGGTCTGTTTCAAGGGCCCGTCGCCAACTAGGCACAAATGAACGTCGGGTCGGGGGAGTCGTGCAAACGCCTCCAGGAGATATTGAATCCCTTTCTCAGGGCGCAAATAACCGACAAAGCAAACAATCTTGCCGTTATCCGGAAGCCCCAACAGAGTTCGGGCTTCGTGCTTCTCCGCTGGCCTGAATGTGCCGTTGTCAGCTCCGTTGTGTACCACCGTCAGATCGCGATCTCCGCCAAGTGCTATGGCCTGGGCTTTCAGATCTTCACTTACCATAATGACCCGCTCGAGGTGGCGAAGAGCCCACTGCGTTGCCCAGCGAACCAGCCTTCCGGTCGAGGGATACACATTCACGTCAGAACCATGAGCCGTGCAGACTACCGGCAGATGGAAGCGCCTGCCCAGCAAAACTGCAGCAAAACCGTCGGGCAGCAGAGTGTTGGCATGAATGACGTCGATCTTCGTCAACCGCAGTAGGCGGGCAACGGCTCGGCGGCAGCTCAGATAAAACAGAAAGCCTGAGAAGGCAAAGCCGTACTTCTTCGGAAATGTGGGGACCCGAGGACGTTCCACAATAAAACCGTCCACCACTGCCACGGTTGACATTCCGGCATACTTGCGAACACTCGGCAGAAACTTTAGCCACTCGGGTGCCCATGGGGTCGGCGAAATCACCAGCACCGTGGCCCCGGCGGCGCGCAGCGCCTTGATCTGTTCCAGCACGAAAATTCCCGCCCCAGGATCACGCTCATTGGGAAACATGTGCGAGAGGACCAGCACCGTCATAGCGCCGCCTCCGTCTCCTTACCGTCTCTTGCTCGCACCGCCATTGCCAGCAGGATCCATGGCATCCAGAATGACTTCCGCCAGATGATGTCCAGCGTGATTCCCATCACCAGCATTGCCCAGCAGGCTGCCTCATAAGGCACAGCGATTCGCTGTCGCACCTCGCGAAGTTGAGAACGGAACGCCGACAGCAGGAAGACCACGCCAATAATGCCGACCTCAATCGTCATACCCAGGTAGATGTTGTGCGACCCTTCCGTATAGCCATGGAACTTGGGTGCATCCCCCGCGATATTGGTGTATACGACGATGAAATTATTCCATCCTGCCCCGAATATGCCGTAATGAGGCAGCAGCCCGAGGCTTGCTGCCCAGATATCGAATCGCCCAGCGCCGCGGTCCTCCAGCGCCAGTCTGGCAAAAAACGATTGCGGCATAAACAGCAACAGCAGCGCGAAACAGGCAAGAGCAGCCATAACCCGGCGATTGACGCCGAAGCGGTACATGTAAACGCCCACAATGGCCAGTGCCGCAATAATGCTTCCACGCGACATCGTGAGCAGCAGCGCAAGACTCACGGTGATCACCGCCAACATCGACCCGGTGCGCAAGAAGCGCGACTTGGCCAACATTACTCCACCGACCCCAAGCGACAGGGGCAGCAGAAGGCTGGCCGCGAACTGATTCGGATCAGTTTCCCGGCCGGCAATCATCAGCGAACTTCTCCAGGTCTCATGAAAGAAGGTACCGCTGTAGAACTGTGACGACGCCATCAGCGCGGCGCAACAGCCCCCCAAAATCGCGAGCACTGCCACCGCTGACAATTCTCGGGTCGAGATTCGGAACGATGTCGCTGCCAGAAACAAAACTAACAGCGAGAGTGCTGTGGGCAGACGCTCCCAGGCCAGTTCCGGAGCCTCAGCCCACGCCATGGTGACCGACCCCCAGGCAACGAATAGTGACCACCACAGAGCCGCGCGCGGAGGAGTCGCCAGACGCCTGGTCGCCAGACCAACGGCCAGAAGGGCACATGCTGCCAGGCCTGCAACATAGCGTGTCAGTGCCACCCCGCTCGCTTCCGCGCCGACGGCGGAAACAGAATCGAAAGGAAGCAGAAATGCCAGGCTGCCGAGCGCAATCTCCACCGGCCAGCGGACAACCAAGGCCACGATAACTAGACTCAGTGCGTATATCCATTGTCCAAACACGATTAGCAGTCCGGCAGCCGCTCCCACGACAACAATCGCGAGCACCGGAACGCGACCTTTCCCCCAGAACTCCTTATCCGGCCCGGAAACCATCGACAATGACCCGGTGGACATCTTAGTTTCCCAGACTAATTAGGTGCTCTCGGCGCTACGGACGTTAGAACTGATCCGCTCAGGAGTGAACTTCTGCACCACAGCCATCAGGGTCCCGCGGGCAGTCGCATCAGTCCGGATGAGGTTCCAATAGTAGAGAACTACCAACACCGCCGCCGTTATCAGCACAATGATGGGTCGGACGTCGGAGTACTTCAACACTCCGATAATGAGTCCCGCGGGGGCAAATGTGGCCAGGCTCAATGCCACAGTGCGAGCGACCTTCGAAAGTGGAACGCCGCAGTGCCGCAGCACTACGTAGCAGTAATAACCGTAGACCGAAACTCCCGCGATTGAAAATAGCGCCAGGGCTAGGCGCGCATCTCCCAGTTTTCCGCCCAGGAACAGAGCAACTAACCTGGCGATCAGGACAACCACAATCAGCCGCAACTCCAGTGCTTGCTTCTCAAGCACATTGAGAACGATGCCGAGCGGAATCGAAATAAACCAGAACACCACGTAGATACTGAGGATTTGCGTGTAGACGCCCGCCTCCATCCACCGGCTCCCAAACATCACGACGAATAGTTCCTGTCCAATCAGGCCCAGCATCAGAGACGGGAAGACAATTATTCCGCTCAAGTAGTGAAGCATCTTGTCGACGGATTCTCGCAGCGTACCTTGATGGTGGGCCTCGCTGGCGTGCTGGAAGAATACCGTCGCGATGTTGACCCCAATGAGGTTCACAGGAACCCGCAACAACCGGTTGCCGAGCGCATAGTGTCCTACCACGCTGGCCGAGAAAAAGGCGGACAGAATGAACGTGGGCATCTGCCAGCCCAGATTGTTAAGCACCGCCGATGCCGTGCTGTACTTGGGGAAGCCGCTATAGCGTTTCAGTGCGACAATCATTCTCCGAAGCCGCACATCGTGCACAAACAGCCGCACACATTCCGGCCAGCTTCTCCATCCCAACGTAAAAGTGGCTACCACCAGAGATAACAGTGTGGCAAGAATGATTGTTCCGCCCGAGGAGTGACCCGCCAACCCCGCCCCGATCTGAGCAGCCACAAAAAACACGACGCTGATGAACTGCGAGAGCGTCAGTCCGCCGAAGTTCTTTTTTCGCGTGGCCCAGTAGCTGAGCGCAGCGAAAACTCCGTTCAGCAAAACCGTAAGCGGAGCCAGCCATAGATAGCCCTGTAGTTCGGGCGCGTGCAGCGTTCGCAGGATCCAGTTTCCTCCGAGCGCTACCAATACCGCCGTCAAGCCACTGGTGAGGAGAATGAAACACAGGCTGACCGCCATCGCATTGGCTGCTTCTTCGTCTTTCTTCGGCAGCACAATTGACAACTCGTATCGCATGCCGACAACCGCGCTGATCACTCCGGTAATGGAGACAAATAATGCCGCGGTGCCGAATGCCGCTGGAGCGAATAAGCGCGCCACGAATGGTGCAGTCAGCATCGTCAGGATTTGAGCGGATGCCGAGCCAGTGACGAGCTTCAGTACGTCTGCTGCAAAAGTGGCTCGCCCACCCCCGGGTACGACGCCACTTTGAGTTGAAACGACCACCCATTTAGGAGGTGCCCAGGCGGTGCCCTGCGCTAAAGGCGGTTGCTCAGTAATTTGTTGAGTTGCCATGCTGTGTAGTTCTTTTAAGTGGAGGTTGCCGGGATAGTATGAGCACCCGCAACGCGCAACAGCCCTGCCAGCGTCCCGATTCCATACATTACATGCTGCGTAAAGAAGAGCCCCAGCAACGGGAAAAAGAAACGAGCCCCTTTACGATATGAAATCTGGGTTGCCACTGCCATCGCGGCCAATCCGTAGGCCGTCAACGTGGAGACGCCCAGAATTACTGCCTCGCCCCTCAGTGGAGCCAACAAAACACATCCCAGTAGAACCAAGACGAATACCAGCGGAACCATATGACGCAGCCGCAAACTCACCCGTGAAGCAACCCACATTTCTGGAAGCCAACGCCCATTGTCGAAAGCTTGCCTTGCCAAGCCCCTCACGTCTGGCACGTTGTAGTATGCAATCTCCCCGTCCGAAGAGAGGAATAGCTTGCCACCCGCTGCACGGATGCGTGCATTGAATTCGAAGTCCTGGTTCCGAGTCAGGTTCTGATTGAACAACCCGACCCGTTCAAACACGTCCCGCCGGTATGCACCATATGGCACGGTATCCACGTACCGGCCCGCTCGCCCGGTGCGAAACGCAGACCCGCCCACCCCGAACGGATGTTGCGTCACTAGCGCCACGGCGCGTGCCGTCAATGTATTGCCACCGGGCAGAGTCTTGAGCACACTCCCCACAACCTCAGCATGCGTGGTTTCGAGCACCCGCAAGCACATTCCGATGTAATGGGGCGGATACTCCGAATGAGCCCCCATGATGATGATCACTCGCCCTCGAGCCTCACGGATACCGATGTTCAGCGCGGCGGGCACAACCTTCGCGGGGTTCGCAAGCACTCGCACCACTTCGAAACGCGCCGCGTAGGCCATCGCAATCGATGCGGACCTATCGGTCGACAAACCATCTACTACCAGCACTTCCAGCTGCTCCCGCGGGAACTCATTCGCCAGAATGCTGTCCAGGCATGGACCGATGCGTTGTTCCTCATCTCGCATCGGAACAATGACGGTTACAGCGATGGAAGCGTCTTTCACGGTTTTCAGGAGACTATGCAGCCTGTTGATACTTGCTGCGGGTGGCTGCTCTCATAACCTTTTCCACCGCACGGCAGGTATCCTCGATGTTCTGCTTCGTGAGTGTGGGATGAACCTGGAACATCAGACTGGTCTCACCCAGCCAGCGGGCATTCTCCAGCCGCTCCGCCGGACGCATTTCCTCTGGGAATGCCTTTTCCAGATACACCTCGCTGCAACTCCCCACGCTGCACGGGACGCCCTCTTCACAAATTGCCGCCACGATGTTGTCACGGTGCCAGCCGGGCAACAATTGGTGCGGCTTCACGAAGGCATAGTATTTGTAGTACGCATGGCTGATTTCGGCGCCTGGCCGTGCTACTCGGATTCCCGGAATACGCCCGAAACGCTCGGTCAGCACAGCCGCATGATTTCGCCGGGTCTCCAGTTGACCCTCCAGATCGCGGAGTTGAAGTCTGCCGATCGCCGATTGCATCTCCGTCATCCGAAAATTCGTGCCAACAGTTGGGTGGACCCAACGAAAGCCCGGGCCGTTGGATGCTGCTGCGGCCTCATAGTCGCGGCCGTGATCTTTGTAGCTCCACATTCTCTGCCATAAGGCCGCGTCGTTGGTCAGCACCATCCCGCCCTCTCCACCGGTGGAGATGATTTTGTCCTGGCAAAAGGAGAATGCGGCCACGTCGCCCATCGCCCCCACTCGCCGGCCTTTGTACGTGGCGCCATGTGCCTGGGCACAGTCTTCGATTACGCGAATGCGGCGTTGCTTTGCAAACTCCAGGATTGGGTCCATATCGCACGGCCACCCCGCGAGGTGAACAGCCACAATCACCTTCGTGCGCGGTGAACATGCATTCCGGATCGACTCCACCGTGAGGTTCTGGCTGTTCGGATCTACGTCGGCGAACACCGGGACCGCCCTTCGCACCAGTGCGCAACTCGCCGATGCAATGAACGTGCGGCTGGGCACAATAACCTCATCGCCGGGTCCCAGACAAAGCGCGTACAACGCCAGTTCCAAGGCCACGCTGCCGTTGGCTACAACCACACCATACTTGGCGCCGCAGAAGTCGGCGAATTCCCGCTCAAACTGGCGCCCGTGGTCGCCTGTCCAGTAATTCACCTTTCCGGAACGGAGAACTTCCGAGACAGCGGTCATCTCCTCGTCCGAGTAGTGCGGCCACGGATTGAAAGGTTGCTTACACAAAGGTCCGCCACCATCAATGGCCAACCTCGAGTCGAGTACGACGGGGGTATTCATCACTTTTGTGCTCCTGTTGGACGATGCCTACTGAAAGATGACGCGAAAAGTACGGCAGATGATCTTGAGGTCGGTCAAAACGGAATTGCGGCGGACATATTGAACCTGCAGACGCAGTTTTTCTGGACGGATCTTCTCGTGGTAAGCACGATGCGGATCAGGACTACCCCGCAGGATTTCGCCCTCGTGATGGAACTTGATGGACGCCCAGTCGGTGATTCCCGGCCGCACCTGCAGAACTTCCCGCTCCTGGTCTGTGTACCGCGCTACTTCCTCCATGACTTCGGGGCGCGGGCCGACCAGGCTCATCTCGCCGCGTAGTACATTGATCAACTGCGGCAGTTCATCGAGTTTGTAACGGCGGAGATAAAATCCTGCCCGTGTGATGCGCGGGTCATCGGTTGGAGTCTCCGCGCCGCCGAGGCAATCGGCGTTCTCCACCATCGTTCGCAGTTTGAAAATGCGGAACGGTACGCCCAATCGGCCTGCGCGCAGTCCTCGGTAAAATACCTGGCCTTTCGAATCCAGCCTGATCCAGATTGCTAGCGGCAGGAGCAGAGGCAGGACCACGACGAGCCCCGCTCCAGCTAGCACGATATCGAGCAGTCTCTTCATTGTGGCTCCGGATACATCTGATCGGTGAAGTGGCGTGGGGCTCTTCAGGCAACCGCAGTTTCGGGGTTGGTCGCGCCCAGATTGGTGCGCTCGCGCAGATATTTTCGCGAGTAATCGTACCGGTCGACTTCAGAGATGGCGAGCATTTCCGCGCTGGGCTTGTATTGTGGAACGATGTTGTTCAAGAGTGTGACAAGTCCGTGCAGATTGCGGGCTTCCACCAGTTCCGTCAGGTCGTCGAGCCAGTGCTTCAGCTGTGTAAGGTCGGTCTGCCCACCGTCCAGCACGCGGATCTTGTCATAAGGAGTCGGCCTGACACCCTCGCCATCAAGATTCAGTTCTTCATGCAGTTTTTCTCCAGGTCGCATACCAGTGAATACGATTTGCACGTCTCGCTGCGGGATCCGTCCAGACAGTCGGATGGCGTTTTGTGCGAGGTCGAGGATGCGAACCGGCCTGCCCATGTCGAGGATAAAAATATCGCCGCCATGCCCAATCGCGGACGCCTGCAGGACGAGTTGCACGGCTTCCGGAATCGTCATAAAGAAACGTGTAACCTCAGGATGAGTGACCGTAACCGGGCCGCCTGTGGCAATCTGGTGCTCAAACAGCGGCAGCACACTGCCGTTGCTGCCCAACACGTTCCCAAACCGCACCGCGGTGAAGCGGGTATGTTGATGTTGCAAGGCCAGGATGATCAGCTCGGCGACACGCTTGCTGACACCCATGATGTTGGTCGGGTTGACTGCCTTGTCCGTCGAGATCATGACGAAATCGTCCGCCTCGTACTCCCTTGCAACCAGCGCTACGTTGTATGTCCCAAAGATATTGTTGGTGATCGCTTGCCAGCAGTTCGTTTCCATCATGGGGACGTGTTTATACGCCGCAGCATGAAACACCGAGGTGGGACGATATAAGGCGAACACGTCGCGCAGGGTGCGGACATCCAGCATGTCCCCCACGCAAGCCGCGTAGTTCAGCAGCGGGGAGTTGTGGGACAACTCCATTCCCAACTTGAACAAATCATTCTCAGAACGATCGAAAAGAATCAACCGCGTGGGATTGAACCGGGCGACCTGCCGCGCCAGTTCCGAACCAATGGACCCGCCCGCGCCGGTGATGAGGATCACTTTCCCCTCCAGTTTGGCACGTATCGGATCCAGATCCATTTGCACCATGCTCCTCCCCAGGAGATCCTCCGGACTGAGGTTGCGCATCATGCTGAAGACAGAGCCATTCATACGTTCAGACATGGCTGGAACGATTTTGAACTCGACCTTTTGCTCCTGACACTGCTCGATTACTCTCTGGACCAAAGCTCCAGGCGCGTGCCGCACGGCGATCACTACACACTCAACGTCGTAGGCGGCCAACAAACGCAGGAGATTTTGCGTGGTCCCGAGCACCGAAACTCCGTGAATAGCCAACCCAAATTTGCTCGGGTCATCGTCGACGAAGCCCACCGGGCTGTAATCGAGTTCGGGATGTTCGAGCAACTCCCGCACCACGGTGCTGCCCACACGGCCGGCACCGATGATCAGCGTGCGCTTTTGATCTACATAACTCTTCGTGGCATGCTCGGTGTAGGCGCGAACTACGAACCTTGCCCCGCCCGTTACGACCACTGTCAATAAGAGGTCGATCACCAGCGTTGTCAGATGCAATCCGGGGACTCGCCACACAAAACCTGCCAGCACGAAGATGACTCCTGAACTGACGGCGGCGGCCCGGCTGATGTCCCACAGCTCGCTCATACCGGCATAGCGCCACCAGCCGCCCAGCAAACCGCAGTGCCGGAAGAAGATCAGTTTCAGTAATAGAACGAGCGGAAGCGTCACCCAAAACGCACGCATTCCCTGGGAAGACAGGGCAAAATCGAAGTCCAGTTGAAAGGCCGCCTGGTATGCGGCTGCGATCAGAAACGACTGCGCTGCCACAATCAGCCAATGACGATATTTCAATAAGGCATTCATCTTAGACTCCTTAACCTCAACCCCGGCGGATCAGGCGCTGTCTGCAACTGCGGCTGCAGGTTCCAGAACCTGTTCTGCAGTGACATCTCTGGCAATGCCGTTTTCAATGCGGTACTCCCTGCTGCACACTTCGCATCTAGGCCGGTTTGTGTTCATCGGCAAACGGATTCCGCAGTAGCACATCCAGCCGGACTGGCGTGCTGGCACGCCCACCATCAACGCGTAGTCGGGAACATCATGGGTTACTACTGCACCTGCCCCAATGAAACTGTAGCGGCCGAGTGTCGTTCCGCATACCACGGTGGCGTTGGCCCCGATCGACGCGCCTTCCCTGACTAGCGTGCGTTTGTACTCATGACGCCGCACGATATGACTGCGCGGATTCACCACATTTGTGAACACCATAGACGGTCCGCAGAAGACGTTGTCTTCCAGTTCCACCCCGGTGTAAATCGAAACGTTGTTCTGGATCTTTACGTTGTCGCCGATTTTGCAGTCCGGGCTCACAACCACGTTCTGACCCAGATTGCAGCGCGCTCCAATCTTCGACCCACTCATAATGTGGGTGAAATGCCATATCTTGGTGCCCGGACCGATTTCGCAGCCCGGATCAACGATAGATGTGGGATGCGCAAAGAAAACCGGTTCAGCAGGTTGAACATCGACAGGCAAGCCCCGCTGACTGAGCGAACGCCCGCAGGCTTCCAGGATCTGCAGCACCTGCAGGCCGTTCTCCCCTCCCGTGCGTGGCTGCAGCCCATGCTTCATGCAATCGAGGAAATGCTCGCACTCCCGCTTGAGCGGCTCTTCGGGTGGCAATGCAATCACTTCGCCATTCTCTTTGTGCGCGACCGGAACGCGGTCGACCCAGTCAATGCGGTGGGAATACAGCACGAGCTTGTTTACTTTTTCCATATCGTCGAACACCGCCATCTTCTTGCCGCCCACGATAGTGAGCTTCTGCTCCTTGAAGGGATGCAGCCAACTGACAAAAATGTGAGCATTCACTCCGCTTTTGAACTCACAGGTGGTCATGGTTGTATCCACGACCTGCGAGTCCACATAGGTGCCACCCTGGCTGGCCACTCGCGTCGGCATTTCTCCCAGCAAGAACAGGATCGCGGAGATGTCATGAGGAGCGAAGCTCCAGAGGATGTTCTCTTCGGTGCGCAGCTTTCCCAGATTCAGGCGTGAGGAGTAGATGTACTTGATCTTGCCCAGTTCGCCCTTGTGGATCATCTCTTTCAGCCGCAGAATCGCTGGATGGTATTGCAGAATGTGCCCGACCATCAACACCCGCCCGCAGTTCCGCGCCATCTCCACCAGTCGCCGTCCATCCTCGACATGCAAAGTAAGCGGTTTTTCCACGAAGACGTGCTTCCCTGCGAGCAAACAGCGCGTTGCCAGCGTGTAATGCTCAACTGCAGGTGCAGCGATCACGACTCCTTCCACGCCCGCGTCGGCCAGAACTTCACCCAGGTCCGTGGTCGTTTGCACGTGGTACTTTTGCTTCACCTCCTCCAGAGTTTCGGCACGAACATCGCACACCCAGCGCAGCGCTCCCAGTTCATAGAAGTTACGGACAATGTTCTTGCCCCAGTAACCGCAGCCCACCACCGCAATGTTCGCGCCCGTCATAATCAACTCCTTTCTTTCCGAACACCATCTCCTCAGAAATCAGCCCTCAATTAGTGCCGTAGAATTCCGCAATGGCTGCCACTACGGCCTCTTGCTGGTTCCTGCTCAATTCGGGATAGATGGGCAATGCCAGCACTTCACGGCTTGCCGTTTCCGAATGTGGAAGGCTGCACGCGGGCTGTGAAAACGCCAGCTGCAGGTGCAGCGGTTCCGGATAGTAAATCTCAGTCGGAATCCCCGCTTGAAGCAGGTGTTGCCGCACCTCATCGCGCTTCTCAACTCGGATCACGAACTGGTTGTACACATGCCGCATTCCGTCGCCTTCCGTCGGTAGTGAAACAAAGGGATCAAGGCAGAACTGGGCGAATAGCACCCGGTAGCGGTCCGCATTCTCCCGACGCCTCTCGGTCCACTCCTCAAGGTGCTGCAGCTTCACCCGCAAGATAGCTGCTTGCAGGGCATCCAGACGGCTGTTTGTGCCAACCACTTCTGAACGGTACTTCTTGCGGCTGCCGTGCACGCGCAACAAGCGCAGCCGATCGGCCAGCATCGGATCGTTAGTGGTCATCATGCCTCCATCGCCCGCTCCTCCAAGGTTCTTCGATGGGAAGAAACTAAAGCAGCCGATCGTGCCAATGTTGCCCACCTTCTTCCCTCCATACACCGCGCCAAGCGCCTGAGCCGCATCTTCTATTACCGCGATTCCCAGGTCGTTCGCGATTTCCATGATGGCTCGCATTTCGGCTGGCTGGCCGTAGAGGTGCACCGGGATCACCGCTCGGGTACTGCTGGTGATTGCCTTCTTAAACGCAGCCGGATCCAGGTTGTAGCTGACAGGGTCAATATCCACGAACACCGGCGTCGCGCCCAGCCGGGCAATCGCTCCTGCCGTAGCAGCAAAAGTGAACGGCGTCGTAACGACTTCATCGCCGGCGCGAATACCGACCGCCATCAACGCCAGCAGCAGTGCATCCGAGCCGGAGGCGCAGGAGATCGTAAACCTGCAACCCACATACTCCGCAATCTCCGATTCCAGCCGCTCAACCTCCGGGCCGAGGATGAACCGTTGGCTCTCCATGACCCTGGTGATGGCCGCCATGACCTCGGCGCGAATTCCCTGGAACTGTGCTTGTAAGTCTAGAAACGGGAACAGCGGCTTGGTGGGGGCGGTTGTCGCGCCTGCCACGCTGGGATCTTCTCTGACCGTGACCATTTTGTTTGCTCCTTCTTGGCCGTTGAGCCATGCCAGTCCTTGGGTTTCCCCAAGTGTCCGGATTCCATCCGGCTAATTTTGGCGGTAATACTTCGAGGTATAGCGGTAGCCGTATGGCTGCGACTTGACGTCTGCGCCATTGAGAACGACTTCCACCACTGGGGCAGAGTGGATCTCCGCCAGCAGTTCCAGAGCGCGGCTCATGGCATCGCGTGTCACCATGCCCGCTCGTCCTACGAACACCAGCCCATCGACGAAAGGCGCCAGGGCTCTGCCATCCACATAGGAAAGAATCGGGGGAGAGTCAACCACCACAAAGTCGAAGAGTTCACCCAGAGTCCTGAGCAACGCTCGTGCCCTCTCCGTGTTGAGGGTCTTCCCTGGATCAGCGACCGTCTTGCCAGTCGTAATCACTGTCAACCCCGGAACTTTGGGCGCGGCGACCAGCACGCTTTCCAGTGTCACATGCTGCTCGAGGTATTCAGACAGCCCCGCTGCTTCTCCCAGGTGGAACACCTTGGCCACACTGGCACGCCGCAGATCAGCGTCCAGAAGGCACGTTGTCCCCTGCTGTGCCAGAGCCATCGCAAGGTTGACCGCCACGGTGGTTTTCCCTTCTCCAGGCAGCGATGAAGCTACCAGCAGGATGCGGGGCGGATGCTCGGGGTGCGCCAGGGTGATCACCGTGTGAATCCCGCGTATCGCCTCCGATTGCTCGGATTCCGGCTGGTCTCTCAGGAACATGGCCGGTCCGTCGCCGACATCCTTGCGCGCTCCTCCCAGCAGCGAAACCAGCGACGCCGAGAGCGTCGCCCGGCCATCCTCCCCAGCGATGGGCAGGACCGAAACAGTCGGGACGCCGCTAGAGCGCCGCGCATCTTCGGCCGTGTGAATTCTCGTGTCCAGCGCCTCGAGCCCGAAAGCCAACAGGGTCCCGCCTATGAGTGCCACCAGCAGCCCTACACCCAGGTTCATCAGCGGCTTCGGCCGCGTTGGAGTTTCCAGCACCCGCGCCGGATCGACCATGCGCACGTTGGCGGATTTTGACGCTGCTGCGATTCCAGCTTCTTTCACGCGCGCATAGAGTGTGTTGTACAGGTCTGCACTCGCTTCCGCCTCTTTTTTCAGAGCCGTGTATTGCGCCATCTGGCCGAGTTCCTTCGCGGTCCCGCGCATCTCACCATCGATCATGTGTTCGCGTGTCAGCGCAGCGGCGTAGCTGGTTTCCATCTGCCCCACGATCGCGCTCCGCTGCAGCCGGATTTGCGACTCCAGTTCATCCACCTGGTTCTGCAGTTTCTTTGCGTTCGGATGGTTCTTGCCGTACACCGCCAGGGTCTGCGCCAGTTCCGCCCTCGTCTCCCCCAATTTCTGCGTTAACTGCTGCACTACGAGATTGCTCTGGACCTGCGGCAGACTCTGCATCTCCCCTGTCCGCACTTTGCGCAGGTAGGATTCGATTTGAATGCGTTCGGTCTGCGCTTGGGTTTTCTGGCGGCTCAGCTCCCCCATTTGTTCGGTGAACGTGCTGCGGTTCTGGTCCACATCCGCGATGCCGCTTGTCCGCTGAAAGGCCGCCAGTTCCTGGTTTGACTGTTCCATCTTGCTGCGGATGTCGTCCAGTTGGCGCGAAAGCCACTCCGTCGACTCCATGATCGCCTGGTGCCGCGTCTGATAGGTGCGCTCGATGAATGTCTGCACCAGCGCATTCGTGACGTTTGCTGAGAGAACGGGATCATGCGTCGCCACGCTTACATGCACCAGATGGCTGGCCGTGTCACGCTTTACCGAAAGATCGCCCTGCAGCGTTTGCAACGCCGTGGCTTCGTGCGGTGTCAGGGCTAGCAGGGTCGTCCCATGAACCGCCTCCTGGCTTGCAGCTTTGTTCTTCCATATCAACGTGGGCGCGCGCTCGATTCCGGTAAGCACACGCGAAAGCACCCGGGAGGCAAAGCTCTGGCTGATGAATTCGGCATTCTGGTCAAGCCGCTGTTCCCGGGTCAGCGCGATCAGCAGGTCTGCGCTCTGCATGTTTCGCGATTGCGTTTCCAGGTATTCCGCCGAGTTCTCGCCTCCCGCGCGGCCTTCCATGGTGAACAGTTCCGCGCCTGGAGGGTCAATCTCCACGCTCGCCGTTGGCGCGTAGATCGGCTTCATCAGCAGGGTGCCCAGCAGGACCACCGCCATCACGGATGCCGCGAACATGGCAGAAACCCGCCAGTGTCTTTGCAGGGTCGCCCAGGCGCGCAGCCACTCCGCATCGGACATCTGCACTGGCGGGTGCGTCAGGGTGCCGAAGTGTGCCGGGATCGGCTCGTGCAGCAGGCGTCGGCTCTCGGACGGGCTCAGCAGCTCCGTCTCTTTATGCACCTGTTGTAGCAGCTCGAAATTCTTACTCATGAGAGCACCTCGGGGGATTCGGACTGCATGTCAAAACGTGGGTCTTTCGCGGTCGATTCGCGTAGGTTGAACACGGCGGTCTTGTTCTGGGGGAGAGTCGGCTCCAGGGTCGCATCACCGCGTCGCGCAACTCCGTGAAGCAGTGGGCAGAAACTTGGTATGGGCCGTTCGTGCTCGTTCAGGAAACCGTGGCGAGTTGTCGTGCCGGTGCGACGGCAATTCCCGCGCGGGCGGCGCACACGTTGATCACTTCCAGGTCCTCCGCCGGCAACTCCACCACCATCGACCGCATGATCAGTTCCAGGTTGATGACCACGCGGCACATGGACTTCAGCCTCAACACCAGGCCTTCCAACCCCGCCAGTGGCCCGGCTTTGATGCGCACCCGTTTACCTTTCAGCAGGTATGCGTGGGGCTCGACCGGCAGTCCTTGCGTCACGTAGCGGCGAATGCTCTCGACTTCATCCGTCGCTAGCGGCACCGGCTGAGGATTCCCTATCAGCCGGATCACTCCTGGCACGGTCAAGACGCGCAAGCGTTCCATCAGCGGCAAATAGACGAACACATAAGAAGGAAACAACGGAAGCTGCAATCGCGCATTACGGTCCTTCCAGCGGTGCACCGCGGAGTACAACGGCAGATAGTGCTCTACGCCCTTGTAGCCCAGCATCTCATCCACGCGCTTCTCATAACGATGCCGCGTGTAGGCCGCGTACCAGTGCGCGTCCAGCTCGTTGACCGCCTCAATCCTGCTGTTCCGGTCGCCGATCGTTGCCGCAGCTTCGTTCATAAGCAATAGCTCCGCTGTGCCAGTTACAGCCCGACTCCGGCAAGTAACTGATAAACAATGACTAATCAGACGCCCACGGCCCACGTACCACCTTGGAGAAGGTTGACATCAGGGGGGAACTGAATCGGACCGCGTGTCGAGGCTCGGAGTCCAAACTCATTGCTGACTCACGCTGAATGTGAGCTCACGTGTTCGAATTTCGTGCGCATCGTGAGAAATCCTCACATCCACGTCCGAGCAGTTTGGAATATGGATCGCCTTGGCAGAACACACCAAGTTGGGGGAGGGATATGCGTGTACGTTCCGAAAGTACATGCCCTCCGGAGCGCAAGTCAGTGACTGGAATCACGGTTCGGGGTGACAAATCGCGACTTCAAAGCCGGGCTGTGCGATTCGGCGCCCGAACTCGCCATTCACTCACGCGATGTTCAGTTCGGAATCGCGAATCGATTTAGTGAATCAGGGCATCTCTCACAATCGTTCCGCCCTTCATGACAAACTCTACGTGTTGCAGAATGGCGATATCCGCGAGTGGGTTGCCGTCTACCGCAACCAAGTCAGCATATTTCCCAGTTTCGACGGAACCCACATCATCCTGCCAACCCATCAATTCGGCCGCATTTAGCGTCGCGGCGCGAACCACTTCCAGTGGAGGGATTCCGCGCTTGGCCATTGCGACCAGTTGATCGGCGTTTCGTCCCTGCCCAGCGGGAGAACTGGCGTCGAAGCCAGATGCCATCTTCACACCCAGGCTCAAGGCTTGTTGCAAGGATTGTTGTATGCCTTGCAAGAATGCATCGCGCTTCTGCCGCTGTTCCGAAGTGATGGGATCGTTCTTATGGAGTTCCATCTCGGCGTCTACCACACCTACTGTCGGGACCAGAAAAGTTCCATGCGCTTTCATCATGTCGAGGCTTTCACGGTCCGCGCCGAAGCCGTGCTCGATGGAGTCCACGCCCGCCGTAATTGCATTCTTCATGCCTTCCGCCGTCGTGGCATGGGCCGCCACCTTTAGTTTTTGCTTGTGCGCTTCTTCCACGATAACCCGCATCTCATCCACGGTAAGCGTTGGATGTTGCCAATCCGCGTAGACCTTAATCAGGTCAGCGCCGTGTCCAATCTGCTCGCGCACCGCGCGCCGCGCATCCTCAACCCCGCTGACCATCTGGGCTCCGGTGGGGAAATCGGGAAGATCCGGCGATACACCGAAAGGCTCGTATTGGCCAACGGCCGCAATCCCGCGCGTCGCCACCTGCATACGCGGGCCTGGCGCAAGTCCCTGATTGATGGCGTCGCGCAGGGCAACGTCCGCATACCCGGAACCTTCATTCTCTACATCTCGAACCGTGGTGAACCCGGCGTTCAGAGTCAGCCGCGCATCGAAAGCACCTTCGAGCGCGCGAAACGCTTGCGATTTTGTGGCCACCATCAAGGTGTAGCCGTTCTCTGCATCCGCTATACGGGCCATAAGGTGGGTATGGCAATCAATCAGTCCGGGCAACACGGTCGCGCGGCCCAGGTCAATGACCTTTGCCTTAGGCGCATGAGACTGCACCTCAGAGAATTTGCCTACTTCTTTAATTCGTTCCCCCTCGATCCATATGCCGGCATTCTCGATGTAGCTGCCTCTGCGGACATCCAGCAACCTTCCGGCCTTCACAAGAACCGAGGGCAGGACTGGCGGCGTAGATTCTGATTGTGAAATTGCAAGCGCCGGGTAAATCAGTAGGATTAGAGCAAGCAGGGAACCTCGTGGTTTCATAGTCCGCAATTATCTACAATTTCGCGCCGCGCACAAATCGACAGGCTCCGCGTCTGAGACCTCATCTGCGATGACGCCACAGCCTTGGCGCAGCCAGCTCTTGTTCCAATTCGGCGGGTGGCCCACGTTCCGCGAGCTGCCAGGCGAGCTAACCTGGGCTGGTGGCCCACGTTCCGCGAGCGCTTACGCGAGCTAACGTGGGGGGATTCTGCGCATCAAGCAAGGTCTGGCGGAGAGAGTGGGATTCGAATCCAGCTTATAACGTAGTTTCAATAACATAGAGAACGCGCCGGGCACAGTATAAGCGATAGAAGACCATGGTAGGTAGTGCTAACGGATCACAAACGGATCACGGCTCAGTGATCACTTGAAAGGTGGCTGGCTACAAACCCCTTGATTGCCCGAGGTTCATCCATCGCGGCATATCCCTCAGCCGCCTTTTCAAGAGGAGCTTATGGTCGAAGACCTTGCCAGAGAAAAGTGATCCCCAGCTTTAGCAGTCATCATTCCATGCCCTCTACTCATAGCCGGTAAAAGAAAGGGGAACAGAGGGTATCTTGGGCAGTGGTACCTTGGCGACCCTGGGCGGGCTTGCAAGTCGAGTATTGTAAAAAGAGACTTTGTTCTGCTTGAGGAATCCGAAATTCACGTCTCTCGCCACATAGTCTGCTCCGCGGACGTTCGGCAGCCAGTTTTTGATGTTTGCTTCATAGGCCAGGAGCCAATGTCTGTCATAGAGCGCATCGGCGGTCATATGCGACCTCCAAACAGACTTGTCAATTGGCTTCGATGTCAGGCCGTGCCGCTCGCAGTCAAGCGCGAGAAGTGCCACGACGGAGTCATCACACTTCGAAATCTCGTCAACTGCTGCATCGTGCAGGCGTAGTCGAAGCGCAAGGCACGCCCATGCTGCATTCGCGACCTCGCTCGAATGTCGCAAAGCGGAGTGCCTAACGATCAGTTCATTTGCGATCTCTTCCAATTCGGGTACTAGTGGCCCGGCGCCCGCATTCTTTCTCGCAATTATTTGCTCGAGGACGTATGGAAAGCTTGAGGGCTCCGGTATGGCGCAGAGCAGAAGAAGCTTTTGGAACGCTGTCCAATTTTCGGGGTCAATGATCATGGTACGAAATTTCGCTACGGCAAAACTCAGAACCGGCTCGCCAGGATTGCTGGAATGAAGGGCGAATGCCTTGCTGAAGTAGTTGTTTAGATCGGCGGCTTG
>Ga0335079_10000184_pt1 | contig 72467 bp, 74 predicted proteins | sample Lox_Sample_33_FD_206719 | JGI IMG/M metagenome (GOLD analysis project Ga0335079, IMG submission 206719) | Soil microbial communities from Loxahatchee National Wildlife Refuge, Florida, United States - Lox_Sample_3.3 | ecosystem: Environmental > Terrestrial > Soil > Wetlands | place: USA...
TCTACTGGACGCTTCCACCGCGGGCGAAAACAATTCGTTGCGGCACGGTGCAGCGAGCCAAAGAGTATGCAAAAGCCGCAATCGCGCGACGACGCAGCCATCGCTATGAACCGCTGACTGGAAATATTGCGATTCGCCCGCTAACGATCTGGAGGAGGCATGGTCGGGAAACCACGTATTGGTTACATCGGCGTCGGGCTTATGGGCCACGGTGCCGCAAAGAACATTTTGCTGAGGAATTATCCTCTCACCATCCTCGGCAACAGAAACCGAGTCCCCGTGAACGATTTGGTTAGTCGGGGCGCGCGCGAGGCACGTAGCGCCGAGGAGATTGCCGCCAGCTGCGACATCGTATTCACGTGTCTCCCCTCAAGCATCGAGGTTGAGAGCGCCGTTTTCTCAGAGCACGGGCTGCTCAAGGGCGCGCAGCCCGGGATGGTTCTCGTCGATTCAACGACCGCCGATCCCAATTCCACGCGTCGCATCGCCGCCGAGCTTGAGGCGCTCGGCTGCTCCATGGTTGACGCACCGCTCGGCCGCACGCCGAAAGAGGCCGAAGAAGGCAAACTCAACACGTTTCTTGGCGGCCGCCCAGAGATAGTTGCAAAAGTCCGGCCTGTCATAGAGTGCTACGCGGACACGATCATCGATGCGGGACCGCTGGGGAGTGGCCATACCCTCAAGCTGCTCAACAATTTCATTTCTATTGGAACCAGCGCGGTGATAGCGGAGGCCGTAGCGACGGCGGCGAAACTGGGCGTGGACCTGCGAAAGTTCTACGAAGTGGTCTCCTCAGGAGGCGCTAATAGCGCGATGTTCCAGATGATGATGCCTTGGGTGCTCGAAGGTGACGACAGTAAACTGAAGGGACCCCTGCGCATCGCGGGCAAGGACCTGCGTTTTTACACGCGCCTAGCAGAATCCGCGCCGGCGACGGCCTTCATTGCCCAGGCCGTCAACCAGACCTACCACCTCGCAAACATTCGTGGCCATGGCGAACGCTATATGCCCACATTACCAGGCATACTTGCTGAGCTCATCGGTGCTAAGATTCGAGACCTTCCTTGAAGGATCAATCTATGACTGGCTACGTGATTACTGTCGATTTCGCAATCAAGCCGGAAAGCTATGACCAATTTCTCACGCTCGTGCGCGACAACGCCGCGCACTCGATGCACAGCGAGAGGGGCTGCCGCCGCTTCGACGTCTGCGTTCCCGAAGATGGATCGTCACGCGTCTTCCTCTATGAGATCTACGAAGACGAGGCGGCCCTCAAGGCTCACCTGCAGACGACACACTTTAAGTCATTCGCGGCAGCCACCGCGCAGATGGTGAGGGAACGCACGATCATCGCGATGAAGCTTCTGGAGCCGCTGTGACGCGGACGCGCGTTATGGGCAAAGAGGTAGCCATCTCCTCAGCATCGCTCCGGCGCTACATCGCTGAGATCGTCGGCGCATCTGGTTCGAATGACGAGGAGGCTGCGATCGTCGCCGACCATCTCGTGGAAGCCAATCTGGTTGGGCATGACTCCCATGGCGTTATCCGTGTAGCCAAGTACCTAGAGTGGGTTGCCGACGGATTGTTGGTCGTCAATCGACACGCTCAGATCGTCAAGGACCACGGCGCTCTGGTCGTCGTCGATGGCGGTTTCGGTTACGGGCAGGTGATCGGAAAGGAAGCAATGGAGATTGCGGCGGAGCGGGTGCGTCGCTGTGGCATGGCCGCGGTCGCTATCCGCAATTCTGGGCACCTCGGCCGCATTGGTGCTTGGCCGGAGCAGTTGGCCGCAGCGGGATTCGTCTCCGTTCATTACGTCAACACCTCGGGCTTTGGGATTCTGGTTGCGCCGCATGGCGGCAGCGATCGCCGGCTATCCGCAAATCCGATTGCAGCGGGTGTTCCCGTTGCGGGGCGCGCTCCAGTCGTGTTGGACATCGCGACGTCTTCGACGGCCGAAGGCAAGATCCAAGTTGCTCGCAACAAAGGCGACTCAATTCCGCAGGGGTATCTCATAGACGGGAAGGGCCGTCCAACAATAGAGCCCGCGACATTCTATGCTGACCCGCCCGGCGCGATTTTGCCGTTTGGGGGTTACAAAGGTTCGGGCCTTTCTTTCTTCTGCGAGGTACTGGCAGGCTCACTGACCGGCGGCGGCAGCAGCCATCCGAGCAATCCCACGGCTAAACGGCTCGTCAACAACATGCTCTCGTTGGCTTTCGCGCCGGCGGCCTTTGGCGACAGTAGCGCATTCGTTGCTGATATCCGGCGGCTCATCACCTGGATCAAGGCGTCGCCGCCGGCCACGCGGGGTGGCGAGGTGCTGCTGCCCGGCGAGCTCGAGCTCCGGACCCGCGAGAATCGCCAGGGATCCGGAATTCTGCTCGACGCGGAAACTCGACGCCAGCTCGTCAACGCTGGAATGTGTTACGGTGTGTCTGCTCCTCCGGAGTTTGGGGGCTGACGCTATGAGCCAAGTGATGCGACCCAACCCAGTCCGCGACACTTTGCTTCGGGGAGGCATGACGTTCGGCACGATGGCGTTCGAGTTTTTCACGCCGGGCTTGCCCGCCGTTCTCGCGCGAGCAGGTGCGGATTTCGTCATCTTTGACATGGAGCACAGCGGCGCCGGCATAGAGACCATCAAAAACCAAATTGCGGTATCGCATGGTGCCGGCATCGTTCCGATGGTTCGCGTTCCCGGCTGCCACTATCATCTCGTGGCGCCCGTGCTGGACGCCGGTGCCATGGGTCTCATGGTGCCGATGATGGAGACGGGCACGCAGGCGGAAAATCTCGCCAAGTGGTGCCGTTATCGCCCTGAAGGGATCCGCGGGCTGGCTTTCAACATGGCGCACGATGAATACGGTGGTGGGGACGTCAATCAAAAGATGGCCGAGGCCAACGCGCGCACGCTAACCGTGGCGCTGGTGGAGACCGTGGAGGGCATCAAGAACGTGCAAGCGATCGCCGCAGTGCCGGGGATTGACGTGGTTTGGCTTGGCCACTACGACCTAACGAATGCCATGGGGATCACCGGCCAATTCGATCATCCCGATTTTCTGACAGCGGTGGATCGCCTTGTCCAAGCTTGCCTGAAGTACGGCAAAGCACCGGGCTTCCTCATCACCGACACGACCTCGGCTGATGCCTGGATCTCCCGGGGATTTCGGTGTCTCGGCTATGGCACCGACATCGGGCTCATGCAAGGCGCGCTCGCTGCCGGCATTGCCGGCATGCGAGAAAGTGTGGCCAAGAAGAAGTAGGAGCCAACAAGGGGAGGAGAGCTATGCAACGTTTCCTCGTTTCCATCGCAGTCACTCTGATTGTGATGCTACCCGTCCTGGTTTCGGCGCAAGGAACGCAGCCCCAGAGCACGCTGGATCGGATCTTGCGCGAAAAGAAAATCCGTATCACCGCGGAAGTCACCTCTCCTCCCTTCGGGATTCTTGACAAAGACGGCCAGCCGGATGGCTCGGAGATCGCAACGGCTCGGCAACTTGCCAAGGATCTCGGTGTTGAAGTCGAATTCGTGCAGGTGACGGCACCAAACCGCATTCCGGCATTGCTCGCGGGCAAGGCCGACGTTGCTATCTCCTCCCTCTCGATAACCCTCGACCGAGCCAAGACCGTGATGTTCGCGAATCCCCATGGCGCGCTGTCGATCGTGATCACCGCGCCGGCGGACACCAACATCAGATCCGCCGCTGACCTCAAGGGCAAGCGCGTCGGGCTGACGCGCGCCACGCTGGAAGAAGCAACGGTACCCAAGGTTGCGCCAGAGGGGACCAACATCGTCTTTTTTGATGACATCGCCGCGACGATTCAGGCTCTCTTGTCGGGTCAGGTCGACGCAGCCGGCATGTCGGCCTTTGCCGCCAAATCGATCTCGGATCGGAATCCTGACAAAAAGCTTGAGAACAAGTTCACGGTGACGACTGCCTACTATTCCGCGGTCGTACGACCTGGAGATTTCGAATTGCTGCAATGGATCAATACTTGGGTGTTCATCAACACCCAGAATGGAGTGCTTGCGGATATCTATAAGAAATATACCGGCGTCGATCTCCCACCGCTCCCGCGCCTCTAGAGGTAGTCCCCAGCGGTTTCAACGCGAGCACGGCGCGGGCGTCCGTCCACGTCGTGCTCGCGCCGGTCTCGTGCCTTGAGCATGAACTACGTCTTTCATTTCGGCATTGTGTGGGATCACTGGCGTGATCTTGCCGACGGGGCATGGCTGACCGTCCGTCTCTCGGCGATGGCGATGGTGCTGGGCCTCGGCCTCTCGATCTGCACGGCCTACGCCAAACTGAGCCGAGTTGCCCCCTTGCGCTGGCTGATTGGTTCCTATGTGGAGATAATCCGGAATACGCCATTTCTCGTTCAGATCTTCATCATCTACTTCTCTCTTCCGGCACTAGGACTGCGCCTCGAAGCAAATGAGGCCGCGCTTGTAGCTATGGTTGTCAACTTCGGTGCTTATGGAACTGAGATACTCCGCGCTGGCATCGAGGCGGTGCCGAAAGGTCAGATCGAAGCCGCGCGTTCCCTCGGCCTCACACGGCCGCAGACCTTTCGTTTCGTGATCTTGTATCCCGCGGTAAAGGTCGTATTCCCGGCGCTTGCGAGCCAATTCATCCTCATGATGCTCGGCTCGAGCATCGTCTCGGCAATCTCCGCCGTGGAGCTGACAGCCGTCACGAACAGCTTGCAGTCGACGACTTTTCGCGCATTCGAATTCTACTTTGTCACCACCGCGATCTATCTGGCATTGGCGCTCGTCTTCCGAGCCGTCCTTGGTGGACTCTATTGGTTCGTATTTCACCGCGATCGCCCAGCCTAAGGGATTGGGAAACTTGAGCCGAAATTTTGGATGGTCTGAGCTGATTTTTCTACTTAGCGCGGTGCGCTGGACGCTGCTCCTGTCCATGATCGCTTTCGCCGGCGGCGCTGTAGCCGGTCTGCTGGTTGCACTGCTCCGCACTGCGCCAATTGCCGCGTTGCGCTGGATTGCGATCGGTTTCATTCAGGTATTTCAGGGCACGCCCGTGCTTATGCAGCTGTTCGTCTGCTTCTACGGACTCCCAGTATTGCTTCACGTAGAGGTAGATCCGTGGCCGGCGGTGACGATCGCGTTCATGCTCTATTCAGGTGCTTTTCTCGGAGAGATATGGCGAGGAACCATTCAGGCGATACCGCGCTCGCAGTGGGAGGCAGCACGGTCTCTGTCGCTCAGCTACTTGCAGCAGCTTCGACTTGTCATCCTGCCGCAGGCAGTGCGCATCGCGATCCCACCAACTGTTGGATTTCTCGTGCAGCTTATTAAGGGCACTTCGATCGCCTCGATTATCGGCGTGGTCGAGCTGACACGAGCAGGACAGTTAATGACTAATGTCACCTTCGAGCCAATGCTCATTTATCCCGTTGTCGCCCTGCTCTATTTCGCGCTGTGTTGGCCTTTGTCGCTGATGAGCCGATACCTCGAGCAGCACATCGACACCAACCTTAGCACTAAGTGGAGTCTTTAGGTGCTCAAGCGCTGGAGTTGCGAACGGTCATCGAGGAAGGCTCGCCCCAAACGTATCACGCAGATTTGAGCCAGCGGCATTTCTCACAGGTTCTCCTACTACTTGGATTGGTTAGTTTGATTGTTGTCGCAATTTCGGATCCAATCAGCTCCACCACCTAGTCTCCCGTTCTAGCGCGTGCATTCCGAGCACGGCGGAAGAGGCCGGTTCCCGGCCTCTTGCCGCCGAGCGGATCAAGCCGAAGGCGGAGCATTCCATGGCGTTGTTCGGTGCAAACGGATCACTTTATTATCGGGCGGGGGACATTCACGCTAAGCCGAGGCTCGCGATCTAAAAAGCAGAGTGGTAAGCGGGGCGCTCGATCTAAGGGATCACTCGCAAATCGCGGAGCTGATGAAGAAGGCACAAAAGTGCGCTCTCAGTTTCAACGAATTCATTGAAGCCGTATCGTCGCGCTTTCATAGTATCGGAGATGTCGTCGTAGTCGAACTGGAGAGTAAAATCGAAATAGGCCCAGTCTCCGAGGTCGGCGAAATTTGTTGCGCGCAATCCGTGTTTCGCGACAATTTCCTCCCAAATTGCTGCCTTGTCGCTAGCGCGTTCGGACAGTTTCGTGGTCTGAACTGGACCCGACTGCATGTCAAAAAAAGCGGCGACTTTAGGCCAGAGGTAACGCCAGCGAAAAACGTCTCCATTGATAATGTTGAAAGAGTTGTTCGAGCATTGGGGCGTTGTTGCAGCCCAGAGGCATGCCTTGGCAAGCAGCGTGGCGTCGGTCGCCTGAGATATTGAGTCAAAGCAAGCGTCCGACCCCGGAAAAATCAGAGGGAGACTGAGATGCCGACAGATTGTCGCGTACGCGGCAAGAAGCACGACGAAACTGTGGCGGTAGCCAAGCGTGATTCCCCATACCGTGTGGGGACGCAAAGTTGACCAGGTCCAGTCGGCCGCGCTCTTTCTTTGCACGAGCATGTCATGCTGAGCATAGTAGAAATTTGGCGGAAAGTGTCGCGGATCGTCCTCAAATGCTGGTGTCTTGTAGGCCCCAAGATGGCAGCCATACCACTTAGTGCCGTGCATGGCTTGAATATGCGCGAGCGAGGGCGCGGTTTTCTCCACCACATCCAGAACGTTCGTGAACATCGCAACGTTGAGACGCTCTTCTTCGGCAGGATCTGGTGATGTTGCACGAGCACAATAGAAAACGTGCGTAACGCTCTCCAAGGCCGCTGCGAGGCCCTCGCACGCCGTGCGGTCCAAGATGTCGACGTAAATGGGCGTACCGATAGTGCCGATCTTTGCGTGCTGGCGCGACAAAGCAAGGATGTCCCACTCTACAGTTCGGGCCAGCATTTGAGACAGCGCCCGACCGACAGTTCCGTTCGCGCCGACAATCAGAGCGACTTTCCTTCCCGGCATGTCGACCATCCCTCAGTCCACGCTCCACTCGCTCTTTCGGTCGCGTCGGAATATGAGGCGTCGACCGTGCAGTGCTTTCAATAGTAGGTTGCTGTCATCGTTCTATTGCTCGACTGGAGCACTTGTTGACAATCGTACAAGAAGTCCGTTGATTCGGATATCGCTTTCGGTGCGCAGCGAAGCAGGTTCGAACGCGCGTGGATGTTTTGATAGGCTTCGACGGCACGGTACTCGGAAATTGGAAGATCATCCGTCATCAGTGACCAAGCTGGCCCCACGGCAAGTTCAGATCCGTGTCGACTCTGTTTCGCATCGCTTTGGAACCGGTATCTTGGCGATCGACGAGATGAAGTTTGAGATCGTGGCAGGGGAATTCGTGGTGATCGTGGGGCCAAGCGGATGTGGTAAGACGACAATCTTGAACATCATTGCAGGTCTCACCGCCCAACAGACAGGAGCCGTGAGCGTTGACAATGGCCCGCCGAAGGCAGGTCGGCACGACGTCGCTTACATGTTTGCTCAGGATGCATTGCTCCCGTGGCGCCAGGTCATTGACAACGTGCTTTTTGGGGTCGAAATCCACTCTGGCGCAAGGCGTCTTACGGACGAAATCAGGGAGCGAGCGAGAGAAATACTCGCGATGGTCGGGCTCGGAGCGTTCGAAAATTCCTATCCGCGCCAGCTTTCCCACGGCATGCGTCAGCGAGTTGCCCTCGCGCGAACATTTCTAATGCCCAGTCCCGTGCTCCTCATGGACGAACCATTTGGGGCACTCGACGCCCATACCAAGCTCATGCTGGAACAAGGGCTGCTACGGCTGTGGGAGCGCGACAAGCGAACTGTGCTCTTCATCACTCACGATCTTGCCGAGGCAATATCCCTTGCGGATCGCATCCTCGTATGCACAGCGCGTCCGGGGCGGATAAAATCAGAAATTTCAATCGATCTACCTCGACCGCGCAATATCAATGCTCTTCAGCATGACGAACGATATCACGAATATTACCAGAGAATCTGGGGTGACCTCTCTCAAGAAATGGTCGTGTGATGAGTTCGGGTGCGACTAGGTTCGATAGGACAGTAGAACCTCACGAGGCGAGCGGTGAAAGTCGAGTCAGTATAGTCATTGGGCTGCGCAAGACGTTTCTGCTTTATGGCAGTCGGGCGCTCCTGTTTTTTGGGCTTCTTTTCATATGGTCGGCCGTGGTGCGCCTGCATCTCGTTGATCGCGTCTTCATTAGTAGCCCGGAGGATGTTGGAGAATTCTTGATCACGAATTTTTGGCATGAGTTGGTTCCAAACACTCTCGCCACTCTTCTAGCCACCATGATTGCATTCGCGCTTTCCAGCCTGGTAGGCGTCCTAGCTGGGCTTCTTCTGGTAGAACTTCCCTATCTCAAGTGGATCGTTGACCCCTTTCTCACCGCCTTTAACAGCATGCCGCGCATAGCTCTCGCGCCAATCTTCATCCTTTGGTTCGGCATTGGAGTCCCTTCAAAGGTAGCTTTGGCGTTCAGCCTCGGCTTCTTCATTGTGTTGATGAGCACCTTTGCGGGAATTCGGAACGTCGATCCGGTGCTGCTACGCCTCAGTCGATCGCTTGGATGCACGGGCTGGCAGCAGTTCACCAAGATCACGCTGCCATGGGCGATCCCAAGTGTGTTTGCCGGTCTGAAATTGGCATTAATTTATTCGTTCCTTGGTGTCGTTACCAGCGAGATGCTGGCCTCCAAAGTTGGCCTCGGCCAATTGATCATGTACTACTCGGGTATACTAAGGATGGATGCCGTATTCGCGATCCTGTTCGTAATGGCCGTTTGCGCGGTTATCCTCACAGTTATTGCGGATCGGATCGAAGCGGCACTACTTGGCAGCTGGACGGAACCACTTCAATCGGCGCGGGGCAGTTAATGCGCGCTCCAACCGCAAGATAAGGGGAGAGATGTCGATGAAGGCTCACATGATCCTGAGGCATGTTTTTCGAGGGACTGCGATCGTCCTCGCCTTGACTGTGGCGGTGGCCCTCAAAGCCAGCGCCGCGGAACTCATTCCAGTAAATGTTGGCTTCTACCCCGGTACGACATTTCAGAGCATGATCTATGTGTCAGATGCCAAGGGCTTCTATAAAGAAGAGGGGCTCGATCCGACATTCATAGCCACGCAGAGCGGTCCGCTGATGAACTCAGAGCTTGCCAGCGGAGCGATCGACCTGGGTTACAACGCGCCCAGCCAAGTCGGCTTGGCGCGCGAGCAGGGATTGGATATGGCGTTCGCTGCCGGCAACGCACTCATGCCGTGGGTTCTGATCGCGCGTGCCGATCTAAATTTGCCGCACAAGGGGCAATACCCCGGAGTTATTTCCGATCTCAAGGGGATGAGTTGGGGCGTTTACGGTCGCGGGTCCGACGGTGAAGTATTCATGCGGGTCATGGCGCAGGATGCACATCTCGACGTGGAGAAAGATGTGACTTGGATTGGAGTGGGCGGCCCAGCGACCGGTCTCCCGGCTCTCCAGGTCAATAAGATTCAGGCTTATTTGACGCTTGATCCGGCACCAATTATCGCCGCCGCAGGAGGCTACGGCCAAACGATCTTGGATCTTCGCAAGGGTGAAGGCCCTGCAAATCTTAAAGGTGTTATCTACCAGGGCATTGAAACGCGGCAAAAGACATTAGCGGACAGACCCGACATCTTTGTCCGCACAATCGCAGCGCACAAAAAGGCCTATTGCTGGATCAGAGATCCGAAAAACTTTGACGAGCTGGTCGCCATATTGAAGACAAAGCTTCCGGCGGGGGGGCTCACCGATGAACAGTTCCGGGAAATGGTCAGGCAAAACATCCCGACTTTTACGCTGACCTTCCCGGTATCTCAACTCCAGCAATGGAATGATCTCCTCGTGGGTGCGAAGGCGCTAAAGGCACCGCTTCGCGCCGAAGACGTACTTTGGAAAGATATACCCAAGGAAAATCCGAATTGCTGAAAACCGAGTTGACGGGGCTCGCCCCGCGACTCGTTAGTGCAATCGATTGACAGCAGTTTGCCCACTGCTAAGCGCGACACTGAGAAGCGCCGGTATCTCCTCGAGCGAAGATGCGACAAGGGCCCCGGAGGAGCGCAGAATCTCGCGCTTCTCGGAAGCGCTGTCACCTCGCGCGCCGATCATCGCCGCCATGTGGCCAAAGCTTTGGCCTTTCGGGTAGGCTTCCTGGAATACGCCAGCGATTAACGCGATCACAGGCTTGTGTAGCGCGCGGGTCACCAAAGCTTTGGCGACTTCTTGCTCGTGGGTCGTTCCCGGTTCGCCGAAGATCACAATGGCATCGGTGTCTGGGTCGGCATCGAACATCTGGAGACATTCGACCATTCGCATGCCGATGATCGGATCCCCGCCGATTGACACGCAAGTCGAAACTCCATGGCCAGCCTGCTTCAAGGTGAAGCAGAGTTCGGCGGACATTCCGCCTGATCGTGAGCACACGCCGATGCGGCCTGGGACGTAGCAGTCAGCGGGAGAGTCACCCCCGATCCCGCCCATTTTGCACTTTCCAGGAGAGATCAAGCCGTTGCTGTTGAACCCGATAAGCCGGGCGCCGGCGGCGCGGGCCGTTGCCACCGCGATAGCCGCGTCGTGTCGCGGAACATTTTCGGTCGTCGCAAGGATTACCCTTATTCCGGCTTCGACCGCCTCGACGACTGCGTCCTTTACGCCGCGTGCTGGTACATAGATCGTCGTCGCATTGGCTCCAGTTTCGGCGATGGCAGCGCGCATTGTATTGTAAACGGGCACACCTTCAACGCGCTCGCCGCGCCGGCCCGGGGTGATACCGGCGACGATCTTCGTTCCGTATGCAAGGCAATATTTGGCATCAAAGCGCCCCTGAGCTCCCGTGATACCCTGCACGAGAACGCGGGTCGTCTCGTCTATCAGGATGCTCATGGAGCGGAACCGCCTTGAGCAACCCGCTGCGTAGCAGCAATGATCGCTGAAACGCCATCGGCAAGGCTCGCTCCGCGCGGCAAGTAATGAATTCCGGGCTTCGACGCGGCGAGCGCACGCGCTTCATCCTCGCCGGGACCAAATAACCGCACGACGATTGGCAAGCGCCTGGCATCGACATGACACCGCTCCATCGCAATTAGGAGTCCCTTAATAACAAGATCACAGGGGGCCATTTGCAAAAAATTGTAACCGATGAGTAGAGATCTTGTGCGCGGATTCGAGAATATTGCTTCGAATACGGCCGCGGGCTTCTCCGGCGTCGGCGTCGGCGAGATATCCGTGTGGTTCGCCGGCGCGCCGCCAGCGGCGACGATCATGTCATGCTGCAGGAGCCCAGCACCGCCTCCGGCCACCATCAGTCCGATGTTGCCGCTGAGCTCGGTATAACGAACGGCACCTCCAGGAAATTTTCGATCTGCGGCCGCAACCATACGCTCTCTGTCATTCTTCGCGATGCCGCTGTAGGCGGACGTAAATGCCAGATCAGCCCATTGAAGGTTCCGAAATAGAGCATTGTCATCGACTTCCATCATGGCGCCCACCAACCACGGTTGCCCGTTGTCATCAATGGCCAATGGGTTGATCTCGAGCATCAATGCGTCTGCGCGCCGGAATGCTTCGAAGGTCCGCACGGTGAGCGCCGCCAGCTCCGGCAGCAGCTTGGATTCGAGCCCTGCGTCTTCCCAGAGACGGACTGCCTCCCAAGGTCTGAAACCCAGCCGAGGATCAATCTCCAGAACAGCTGTGTCGCGGGGGTTTCTATCGAAGGACTCTTCGATATCGATACCTCCGGAAGTGGATGCGAAAGCTTTGGGGCCGAAAGATCCGAATGAAAAGCTCAGATAAAGCTCACGCACGATTGGTATGCGTGTCTCGACGTAGAGCTGACGAATGGGGCTCCCCTCAATTTCCTTTCCGCTGAGCTCGCGCGCGACAGATTCCGCTTCTTCCCGGCCCTTGGCGGGCCGCACCGCACCTGCCTTGCCGCGGCGGCCGGCAGCAACCAGCGCTTTCAAAAACGTGTCGCCCCCGAGCAGTTCCGTTTGTCGTCCAGCCTCTCCGGGCGAATTGACAGCAGCACCCGCCGGAACGGGAAGACCGAGTTCGCGCAGCCAAGCCTTGGTGTCATTCTCCAACAGGCGCAATCGCCGATCTCCTACTGAGCAGGCCTCGCTAGGACTCGCGCCAGCACGCCATCGTTATTCTTGATACTTGCGCAGAAGGGTTGCACATGACGATCTCCCACGAATGAAATGGTTTACTTGCGGAACGTGCGACCCTTCACCCCGAGTTGCTCAGGTAGTATTCGATATGCGTCCTCGATCCAGTTGCAGAGGATGGGCCGGGTATCGCGGGGATCGATGATGTCAGGGACTCTAAAGCGTTCGGCCGTCAAAAAGGGCGACTGCAATCGTTCATACTTGTCTTCGAGAGCCTGCAAACGCTTGGCTCGCTCTTCAGAACTGAGTCCATCGAGTTCACGCCGATATGCAGCCTCGATGCCTCCCTCGGGCGGAATTGAACCCCAGCGCGCCGAGGGCCAAGCGTAGTGCAGATTAATTCCTTGGAGTCTGGCATATCCCTGACCGGCAAGCCCGAAGAGGCGACGAACGACGATCGCGCACCAGGGGACTTTCGTCTGTTCGATCGCGGAGACGACGCGGGCCGAGCCACGCACATTACCTGCACGCTCGCCCTCCGGGCCAACAACGGTTCCAGGCTGATCGACGAAGTTGACGATAGGCAGATGAAAAGTGTCGCAGAGATCGATGAAGGTCTCGAGCTTCACCGCGGCCGGTAGATTGAGGCCCCCGCCGTATTTGAAGGGATCGTTGGTGATGACGCCGATCGGATAACCATTTATTCTCGCAAGACAAGTAATTGCTGATCCGCCGAAAGATGGCGAAATCTCGAACACAGATCCTTTGTCGCACACCAGCTCGAGGATGCGCCGGGACCGATAGACCTTGCGGCGGTCGCGCGGGATGATCGACAGGAGCTCCTCCTCGCGCCGATTGCGGTCATCCTCGGTGGGCATTACCGGTGGCAGCTGAAAGACGCTGTCTGGCATGTAGGAAAGGAACCCACGTGCCAGCACCAGAGCGTGATCTTCGTTCTCGGCCTCGTTGTCGATAACCCCGCTCAGCCTGGTATGAATGGAGGAGCCGCCAAGTTCCTCTTTATCAACGTCCCGACCCATCCCCCGCTCAACGACGGGCGGTCCACCCGCAAAAACCTGACTTGTACCCTTGACCATGATCGAGAAGTGAGCGCAAGCGGCTTTCAGCGCCCCAAGCCCGGCGCAGGGACCGAGCGCAATCGCCACGACGGGAATATATCCAAGCATGCCGACCATGGGCCACGTCGGATAGCCTGGTATCTTGGTAGAACCCATCTGCTCAAGCAGACGGACGCTTCCGCCCGCACTTTCCACGAGCCGCACCAATGGCATGCGATGTTCAAGCGCATAGTTTTCTGCATAAATCCATTTCTCGGATACCGTAGCTTCGGATGAACCTCCTCGCACCGTGAAGTCGTCGGCGTCGATCGAAACCTTGCGGCCATCTATTCTCGCCGTGCCAATGATGGCGTTCGCAGGTCGGACATCGACTAGTTTGCCGTCGACGTCATAACTTGCCTTGCCAGCCAGGATTCCGATCTCGTTCCAGCTGCCGGGATCGATCAATCGCTCGATGCGCTCGCGAGCCGTGAGTCGGCCTGCCACATGTTGGCGATCAACCGATTCACTGCCACCAAGCTTATGTGCGAGCTGCCTCCGTCGCTCCAGCTCGTCGACCTCCGGCTTCCAGCTCATGTGCGGCTGACCTCTTTCCAGAATGCGACCGACTCTCCCGTCGGGTGGAGCTTGTGTCAAGCATGTCAACAATACTACAAGATTACGACCAACCTACGTTGACACGAGGTTTCAGTAACGACGAGGAAGTTAGAATGTCTAGATCGCGCTAAACCTATTCAACAAGATGGCGGCAATGACGGTACAAGAAATTCTCGACGATGCCCGTAAAAAGGGGCGCGCCTTCCTCGATGAAGCGGGCACCAAGCAGATTATTGAGACATTCGGAGTGGCGATTCCGCGAGGCGTTGTCGTAAGGGATCGCGCGGAACTGAACTCGGCGCTTGCTGGCCTGCGGCGGCCGGTGGCGGTGAAACTCATTAGCCCAGACGCCTCTCATAAGAGTGATGTCGGCGGCGTCAAGCTCGGCTTGGCAACGGCGCAGGCTGTTGAAGAAGCATTTGAAACGCTGAAGCGAACCGCTAGCGAACGCAAACTCAGATTTGATGGAGCACTAATCGAGGAAATGGTTCCGGCCGGATCGGAGCTGGTCGTCGGAGGCATTATCGACCGCCGGTTCGGGCCTGTGATCATGTTGGGGCTCGGTGGGATCTTCGTCGAGATCTTCCATGATGTCTCGTGTCGGATTTGCCCGATCGATCGGCGTGACGTCACCGAGATGATCGATGATCTCCGTTCGGCACCGATTCTGCGCGGTGCCCGCGGCATGCCGCCGGTGTCAGAGCAGGCCATCACAGGGGTTCTCCTAGCGGTCGGCGGTGCAGACGGTCTGCTGATGCGATTGACTGAGGAGATCGCGGAACTCGATATAAATCCCCTCATCGTCTCGGAGCAGGGAGCGTTCGCCTGCGATGCGCGACTAATTCTTTCGAAACGCGATGCGGCTGTTGGGCAAAATGGCTAATTCGGCAGGCATTCTGGAGAAATTCGCGCCGCTATTCGAACCTCACTGCATCGCAGTTGTGGGCGCTTCCGCGAGCGGTGTCGCACCGGGCAATGAATTTATTCGACATAGCCGCGCTCTTGGGTTTGGCGGCCGTATTATTCCACTGCATCCAAGTGCGGATTCGATCGAGGGTCTCCAATGCTGCCGCAGTTTTCGGGAGGTAGATCAAATCGTCGACTATGCGTATGTGGCGATTGCCGCGAACAGAGTGCCGGATTTGCTAAGGGACGCCGCTGGTAAGCTTCGATTTGCCCAAGTCATGTCAAGTGGCTTCGGCGAAATCGAGGACGGTAAGGCACTCGAGAAGCAATTGCGTACCGTGGCTCGGGCATCGGGCATACGGGTGCTTGGTCCCAATTGCCTCGGTATTCATTCGCCGCGCGGTCACCTAACATTTGTCGGTCAGGCGCTTGCAGAGGTCGGAAGGATCGGCGTGATCTCGCAAAGCGGCGGACTCGCTGTCGACATGATATTGCGCGGCCAAGAGCAGGGCCTACGCTACAGTGGGTTGGTCACGATCGGAAACAGTGCCGATCTCGGCCCCGCAGAACTGCTGGAATTTTACATGGCTGATCCCGCGACCGCGGTGATTGGGCTCTATCTGGAGGATGTCAGAGATGGGCGGCGTTTTTTTCAGGCCTTGCGCGACGGAAATGCGACGAAACCCGTCGTCCTGCTGATCGGCGGACAGACGCAGCAGGGACAGCGTGCTGCCGCATCACATACGGGGTCTTTGGCGACAGATTTTGCCGTCTGGTCTGGCCTGGCGCGGCAAACGGGAGCGATCATCACCGGTAAGCTCGATGAATTTCTGGACGCGTTGTTGGCTTTTCAATGTCTCCGATCCCGCGATGACGTTCCAACCGATCGCGTGGTGCTCTTCGGCAACGGAGGTGGAACCAGTGTCTTGGCGGCGGATGCTTTCGCTCGTGCCGGCCTTGACGTTTCTCCAATGCCGCTCGAAGCGCGGCAAGCGCTGGCCTCGCTCAAACTTCCGCCTGGTACGTCCATTATCAATCCGATCGATACCCCCGCTGGAACGCTACGGCAGGATGACGGCAAGGTAGCTGAACACATCCTTGAGGCGATCTTCGGCCTTGCTCGCCCAAGTGCTGTCGTCATGCACATCAATCTGCCGGTATTCCTTACCGCGTCCGACAGACGCCATGACATCGTAAACAACCTGGTCGACGCGGCGGTTAGAGTGCAGGCGCATTACCCCGGGACTGCCCATTTCGTCATGGTTTTGCGTTCCGATGGAAGTGCTCAGACGGAAGAGCGCAAGCGAGATTACCGCGCGAACATGGTGAGAAAGGGTATTCCTGTCTTTGATGAGATGGCTGATGCAGCGGGCGCGCTCGCGGCGATAGCTTCGGTGGAGCGATTCCGCGCGAAAAGGCGGCCATAATAGCTGTGCCACGCCGCAGCCATCATCGCCGTAGCTTCTTCCGACCACGCCGCTTATTCGAGCGCTGTGCCGCCTCTCGATCGAGCAAACGCAGCGCCGCGTCCTGAGAATCGAGCACCAGAATTTCTGCCAGTTTTGCAGCGGCGTTGCCGTCGCCATTTTCAATGGCGGTCAACAATCGCCTCCAATTCTTCGATGATTCAAGCCGCCTTTCTTTGCTCGCGAGACCGAGACGCGTGTAACGGATAGTTTGATGTGCGAGGGAAAACATTATACTTCTCAAATATTTGTTTCCGCTCGCTGCAGCTAAGGCGAGGTTCATGCGAGTGACCGTGGCCACGTAGGCGTCTGCGTCATCCTCCGTGCGAGCGAGCAGACCGGCGGTGTTTACTCCATTTCTGAGCTCAGTGATGAAATCCCGATCTTGGCGTTCCGTCGCCAGCCGCGCGGCAAGTCCCAAAAGAGCGGCTCGAACATGAAAAATCTGTTTGAGCTCGTCGCGGTCGAACTGCACGACTTGTGCGCCGCGCCTGGCTGTGAGCTGAACCAGCCCGTCGCGTTCCAAAATTCGCAGAGCTTCGCGTACCGGACCGCGGCTAACCTGGAACTGGGTAGCCAAATCCTGTTCAAGGATGCGAGTGCCGGCATCGTATTGGCCGTCAATGATGGCATTCCCAACACCGTGAGCGATCTGCTCGGGCAGGGACAGAGTGCGTACTTGTGGACGCGGCGACCAGGCCAGTGTCGCGAGATAACTCGAAGCGTTTACGTCGCGGCGTGCCACGCTAGCTGGCCTATTTCTCCATTCACTCGCCCCAAATCCACCTGGCCGCCGGAGTGCTCAACTCACTATGATGGCAACTTCTTGTCCTTCGGCAACATCGTCACCTTCACCAACCAGGATCGACTTGATTACTCCCGGGCTCGGAGCGACCACTGGGATTTCCATCTTCATCGACTCGATCATCATGATCGGTTCGTCCTCGGCTACCTGCGTTCCAGGCTGAACCAACACCTTCCACACCCGCCCGGTGATATCTGCCTTTATCGTTCTGTCCGCCATTCCGATTCCCCTGCAGCCTCTTTTTGATGGGCAAACAATTTCGTTCAAAATGTAGTCGGCCAACCGCACAAAAGATGCTTGCTAATTCCCTTGGCGGGACTGCGTCGGTGTACCTCAAACAGTCGGCTCAAATAGGCGCGCGACTCGCGCGGATCGATGACGGCCTGCGCAGAGAAGATGCTTGCTAGATCATAGGCCGAGCTTTCCCGCCGCACCTCCTCAAGCAACCGATTGAACCTTTCGGGGTCATCCTCACGGCGGACGCCGTAGACGACATTCACGCCGACATTGGGATCCATGAAGCCTACATCGGCCGTAAACCAGGCTAACATCTCATCGGAGTTACGCGTGCCTCCCATGTTCAAGTAGGCTTGGCCGTAACTCTTCCGCATGACGATGGAAATTTTCGGCACACTGCACATCTGCAGCGCACTCATGAAATTCATCACCTTGCCGGGTGCCTTCCGTCGCTCGCCTTCGACGCCGATCAGAAAACCCGGCGTATCGACCAGAATGATGATCGGGATGTTGAACGAATCGCACAACACTAGAAAGCTCGTGACCTTGTCGCAGGAATCGGCATCGAGTGCTCCCGCCTTGAAGTAGGGGTTGGATGCGACGAAGCCGACTACCTGCCCGTTGATCCGGGCGAGCGCGGTTGACGCAGTTCGCGCGAACTTGTCCTTGAGAGGAAATACGCTGCCCTTATCGGCGATCGCTGCAATCACCTTGCGAACGTCGTATACCCGGCTTCGGTCCTCGGGAATGATATCGAGCAGTGTGCTGGCAGCATCGTCAGAACCTGCGGGCACAGGTGCGGTCGGTGACAATTCATTGTGATGGCTAGGCAAGTAGCTTAGAAATTTCTTCAGGAGATCAAGTGCAGCTTCGTCGGTGTCGACGACATAGTCGACTTTGCCCGTCACCTCACTATGCATCTGCGCGCCTGCGAGTTCCTCGGGGTCGATCTTTTGATTGATCGCGATCGAAGTCACCTTAGGGCTTGATATCGCGAGCAAAGCTCCTTTGCGCATCACAACGAAATCGGAAAGCATACTGAACCAGCAGGCCGTTCCGAACCCTGGTCCAAGCACTGCCGCGACGTAGGGAATCTCCCGCATGCGGATGAACTGGCTGGGATCCTGACCCAAGGTTCCTGTTCCGATCGCGCCCATAGTGTCGGGGATTCGGGCGCCGGACGACTCGTTGAGGAGCACCAACGGGATCCCATTCGCGATCGCTGTGCGGCGCATGTGGCCCATTTTCTTCACATTGATCGGGCTGCTCGAAGCACCCTTCACGGTGATATCGTGCGAGACGATCGCCGCTTCGCGGCCATTTATTCGGCCATAGCCGCAGACTTTGCCGTCGGCTGGAGTTTGGTCCTTTTGCTCCGGTCGATCAGAAGTGGCGAACAGCCCAACTTCGATGAAGCTGCCTGAGTCTATAAGATATTTGATCCGCTCACGCGCGTTGAGAGCGCCCATCGCTCTCTGTCGATCAAGTTTCTCCGTGCCACCCATTCCCAGCGCTTTCTTTCGCCGGTGCTCGAAGTCAGCTATCTGCTCGTCAAAGGCCATTGTGTTGCTGCCTAATCAGAATGGACGAAGCCGCTGCGCCGAAGGTGGCGCAAATGCGAGTGAAGGGGCTTCTTGTAAGAATGTCAACAATCAGGGGCGAAGCGACGAAACAGCTTCTGGTATACATGACCCGGAGCAGTGCAGTCTGCTTAGGCGGAACGAGTTCCCATCGTTGAGCGGACAAATCGCTCCTTTGCGATTTCATGGGCGGCCAGAATCGCTCTATCGACACGCGGGATATAATGCTCTGGAAGGCTCAATGTCCCTTGCGCAAACGGTAGCGGATTCTCGAAAAGCCGGGGCGCTGGCTTAAGAAAGCCATTGAACTCGCCAGCGTTGTGGATGGTGTGGTGCGCAACGCAAGCCTCCATCCAACACCCAATCTCGCTCGACAGACCATCACCCAAGACCGGCTCCATTCCCAGCTTCCGGACGCGCTCCAACGCGACCTTGAGACGATCAAGGCCACCAAAGCGCTTAAGCTTGAGTTTGCAGAAGCCGACCCCCTTGATTCCGGCAGCGCGCTCGATGTCACTTATTTCGCAAATCGGTTCGTCCAGCATTAATGGGACCGGCGATTGTCTTGCGACTGCCGCATTGGCTTCCCAGTCCTCGGCACCACAAGGCTGTTCGAAAAGCTCAATGCCCTTGGGTGTGAGCGATTGAGCAAACTTGCAAGCGTCGCGCTCGCTATAGGCACGGTTCGCGTCGAGGCGCATCTTCGCGCGACCGTCGATCGCTCCTTGAATCGTATTAACCCGGCGCAAATCCGCATCTGCATCCTTGCCAACTTTGATCTTGAATGTCCTGAATCCGTCCGCCAAGCGAGCCTCAACCTCATTCTCGATCTCACCCACAGTGTGACTGCTGCTGAACGGGGTCAGCAAAGGAAGATGAGCTTCGCGCTCCACTTCGAGAAGAGGATTCCCTTCCAGCATCTCTATAGCAGTGACAAGCGCAGTCGCTGCTACTTTGCTGGCGGGCACGGCCGCATCGAGCATCGTCTTTGCCGTATTGGTGTCACGTCCGATGATCTGCGCAGCATGCTCAAGGGTGAATTGCCACCCGCCTTCACGCGTCTCCGTGCTTGAGCCAGGAGATATGTGGCCTTCTCCCCAACCGATCCTCCCGTCAGCGTCACGTACCTCCACAATAATCGGCTCAAATTCGGTGAAGGTGCGGTAGGAAAGCTGATATGGGCGGATCAGCGGCAAGGAAAGTCGCCGTAATGTGATTTCGTCGATCCGCATGGTGCACTCCGCCAGCTTCGGCACCTTATGTTCTTGTGCAACAGGCAAAGATCGAAGGCGCGTGGCGGTTTTACATCATTTGAGCGCTTTGTGCACTGCGCGCGGTTCGTCATACCAATACGGTGCCCCGCGAAAGTTTGACCAGGCAGCGCGCTGTTTGCCAATGGAGCTTAGCTGGGAGAAGCTGTTAAGAGCACGTGATATCCAAAGTGAGCAGCGCGCACGTACAGTAAAGAGAGCTCGCAATAGTATCTCGAAATTCTTGGGATTACCTCATTGCCACAGGGCAATCACAACATCCATTTCGTGCCTCGTGTCCGCCTGTCAGATATTCGAACGACACCAGCGAATGGCCGGAAATTGCCCCCTATTTTTGCCCGGATCCCAGATCGATGGCTTTGGATCCCGCGGATCCGGATTAGGGGCACCTAATATTCGGCAGTTGCAACGGACCGAAGCGGCGAGCAGATTTAACCGAATAGTTCAATGGAAGGCTGCTCTGCCATGGCGAAGGCTCTGCAAAATAAGGCTATCTCGGTGAAACCCTCTGGCGGTCCGCTGGGCGCCGATATCGAGAATGTTGATCTCTCTCACGAGCTGGCGCCGTCGGAGCTCGAACTGATAAAGCGGGCATGGGCCGAGAACCTAGTGCTCCGCTTCCGCGGGCAGTCGTTGACTGACGATCAGCTAAAGCGCTTCAGCGAAAACTTTGGCGAACTCGACTGGGCTCCGATAGCCGCGGTCAAAACAAAAGTTGCGGGGGAGGACCGGTACATCGAGGTCCAGTCGCGCGATCGCCAATACGTCACGGTGATCTCGAATGTGATCGAGAACGGTAAGGCGATCGGCGGCCTCGGCGCGTATGAGTCCATTTGGCATACCGATATGTCCTACAATCCGGAGCCGCCGAGCGCGAGCCTGCTTTATGCGCTCGAAGTTCCGCCCTCTGGCGGTGACACTGGATTCGCCAATATGTATCTCGCTTATGACATATTGTTGGAGGACCTGCGGCGACAAATAGAGGGGAAGGTGTGCCGGCACGATGCCAGCCGCAACAGCGCGGGAGAGCTACGCCGCGGTTTCAAGGATGTGACCGATCCCCGAGATACACCGGGTGCTGATCATCCGCTTGTGCGCACGCATCCCGTAACGAAGCGGAAGGCGCTATTCCTGGGGCGTCGCCGCAATGCGTATATCCAAGGCCTCACAGTCGAGGACAGCGAGCGGTTGCTCGACGCGCTGTGGGCGCATGCTTCGCGCCCCGAGTTCAGCTGGTATCAGAACTGGAAAGTCGGCGATCTTATGATGTGGGACAATCGCTGCACTATGCATCGCCGCGATGCCTTCGACGAGTCGACTCGGCGGGTGATGCATCGCACGCAGGTTCGCGGCAACCAACCCTGCTGAGAAAGCAGGCTCGTAGTGAGAAGCAGAGACCGCCCTCTATCGTGCAGGCATCCGCTCGCCACGCGCTATAAAGTTGCGCGTCTTGTGTCCTTCCACTTCGGCGCGATGTCATCGAGGTGCGCGATCGCGATGACCCCGTAGGATGAGGCGAGATGGCCATCAGCACTGTTTACACCGATGAGCCCCGGAGGCGGATGTATTTTTGCAAGGCCAAGGCTGAGCGGCTCGTCGGCAGCAATATGTCCTGACCAACACGTAGTTTCTCAGAAGAGTAACAGTGGCAGGGCTTTCTCGAGCAACGAAAGTGTCATCGGACAATTTCACCGATCAATCCCGTGTGTACTCGTCCCGCGCCGAACGACTCCGAGCGCAAGACGGCGACGAGTGCGGGGACGTTATTGCGGACACCCTCTATCTCGAATGCTTCAAGTGCGGATATCAGATGTCTCACTGCTTCGTTGCGGGACCGTTCGTGGATGATGATCTTTGCGAGGAGAGGATCATAAAACGGCGTGACCATACATCCCTCGGCGTAGCCGGTTTCAACCCGCACACCTAACGGCGGACGAAATCGGGTGAGACGGCCGGGAGACGGGAGGAAACGCTTAGGATCTTCTGCATAGACTCTGGCCTCGATTGCGTGGCCGTCAAGTTTGATGCTTGAGGGAAGTACCTTCGCGAGCGGTACACCAGCCGCCAACCGGATCTGTGATTGCACCAAATCGACGTCCGCCACCTCCTCAGTGACGCCGTGCTCTACTTGCAATCGAGTGTTCATCTCGAGAAAGGTGAAGTTTCCCTGAACGTCACAGAGCATCTCGACTGTACCGAGATTGTCATACGCAAGCGCAGATGCCATCCTTGCAATCTGTTCACTCATGCGCTGGATATGGTCGCGCGGTACGCCGGGCGCGGGCGCCTCTTCAATGATTTTCTGATGTCGGCGCTGTATTGAGCAGTCGCGTTCAAACAAAACGGTAGCAGCACCGTACTGATCTCCAATCACCTGAAATTCTATGTGGCGGGGCCGCTCAAGCAATCTCTCTAGATAAACGTCGCCATTCCCAAAGCCACGCTCGGCGAGGCTCCGGGCGCGGTCCACCGCGCCGGTCAGTTCCGACTCGTTGTGCGCTACGATCATGCCGATACCACCGCCACCAGCAGCAGGTTTGACTAGCAACGGAAACCCGATTGTTCGGGCGGCATTCAGCGGACCAGTTCCATTTGGCAGAAGAGCGCTGCCGAGACCAATCGGGATACCGTGTCGGTCGGCAATGTCCCGCGCCCGCGTCTTGTGGCCCATTGCCTCTATCACGGTGGGCGAGGGACCGATGAACCGAGCGCCCGTTCCGTTGACTCGTTCGGCAAATGCCGGGTTCTCTGACAGGAAGCCATAACCAGGATGTAGTCCGTCCGCCCTGCTGTCCCGCAACGCCTGGAGCGTTCGCTCAACATTCAGATAACTTTCCCGAGCCGGCCCCGGTCCGATACAAATCTTCTCGTTTGCACTGTCCAAATAAGGCAGCGCGGCGTCGGCTTCCGAAAAGGCGGCGACAGACTGGATACCAAGACCATGCAACGCGCGCAGCACACGGGCAGCGATGGCACCGCGATTGGCAATCAACACTTTGCGAAACATTAGGTGCTCCGTGTTCGGCACGGCTGAACCAGAAATCAAATGCTTGTCGGCCAATTCACCACCCGATGCTCTCCACGGTTAGCACGACGCACATGCACTTCAAGTATATCCTTGAGGAAATCGAAAGCATTAATTTCGGCAGGTTTGAACCGCCACCACCCAACTTCACTCATGGATGTTTCCTTGTGCCTCCCTCACGCTCGAGCAAGCGCTCGAGAAATGCGCGTGTGCGTGGTTCTGACGGGCTGTCGAAGATGCGATCAGGAGATGAATGTTCGACGATCGATCCTTTGTCCATGAAAATTACTTCGTCCGCAACGTCGCGTGCGAAACCCATCTCATGTGTAACCACGAGCATTGTCATCCCTTGTTCAGCAAGCGCGCGCATAGTCCTTAAAACTTCACCGACAAGCTCCGGATCGAGTGCCGAAGTCACTTCGTCAAACAGCATTACGCGTGGTTTCATGGCTAGTGCACGCGCAATGGCGGCCCGTTGTTGTTGCCCGCCCGATAGACGGCCTGGAAACACGTGGAGTTTGTCCTCTAGGCCGACGCGTTTGAGAAGTTCGATCGCCACCGTGTTCGCTTCCTCGCGCGCCATGCCAAGCACGCGCCGCGGTGCTAGCGTGACATTGTTGAGAACCGAAAGATGAGGGAAAAGATTATAACTTTGGAAAACCATCCCTACATCATGGCTCAAGCTGCTTGCCCTTAATCCGTCCGATGACTGCGATAATTCCTCGGTACCGACTGCCGCGACTGCGCCGTCAATTGTGATACGCCCACGCTGTATCGGCTCAAGCCTTGCCAAGCATCGCAAGAGCGTGCTCTTACCGGAGCCGCTTGGGCCAATGACGACCATGACTTGACCAGCGTTAACGCTCAGACTTACACGGTCAAGGACGGTTTCCATGCCGTAGCGCTTCACTACACCAGTAACGACGATCAAGGGCTCGGCCATCTTCGGGCTCTCACCCGCGGCTCACAGATAGGTGTCGCTCGATCGCAGAAAACCCGAGTGCGATCGGATAAGTCAGGACGAAATACGCGATCGCTACCACCGTCAGTGCTTCAGCGGGTCGGAAAGTCTCGTTCGAAACCAGCTGGCCGACGCGCAGCAATTCCGGGGTGCCAATCGCAGAAGCAAGTGCAGTGTCCTTGATGAGGTAGATAAGTGTGGTGCCGATCGGCGGCAGCACGTTACGTACGGCTTGGGGCAAGATGACAAATCGTAAGGTGTCAATGAAGCCCAGCCCTAGAACCCGCGCCGCCTGCCATTGCGTTCGATCGACACCCAAGATGCCGGCTCGAAATATCTCCGCCAGAAACGCGGCGATGTTTAGCCCGAGTGCGACCGCGGCGGAGCCGAATGCGCCCAAGTCAAAGCCGAATAGCAACGGTAGACCATAATACAGCCAGACAATTTGCACGAGCGGGGGTGTGTTGCGGAAGAATTCAATATAGATATAGGTGGGCCAGCTGAGAGCACGAAACCGGGAGCGACGAGTCAGCGCAAGCACGAGCCCGAGCACCACACCCAGACTCGCACTTGCCAATCCGAGCTCGACAGTAAGCATTACGCCGCGCAGGTAATCCGGCAGATAGCTTACGATCGATGCGAACGAGAACACGAGTGTTCTGCTCGGGCCTTATCAGCCCGCCGCTTTGATCTGCTCGGGTGTCATGAACTGCTTGATGATTGATTGCAGCTTCCCAGACTCGCGCAACTTCTTCATGAACCCGTCGACATAATCGCGCATTTTAGTGTCGCCTTTTTTGTAAGCGTAGCCGACGTGACAGGCCTTGATGTCAAGCGGCTTATCGACACCGGGGACCACCTCAAGCTTGTCACCGTAGGAGGCCAAGGCCATGGTGATCTGAATCGGAGTATCCATCACAACAGCATCGGCGCGGCCGGCCACGACCTCCTGAATCAGATCGGAGGAGGTTGTTTGGCCGAATTCCTTCAACGTGGCCTTTGGCGCCCCCTCTTTGGCGACCGACTCCGACCACGAGCCCGACGGAACAGCGAACACCACCTCAGGCCGATTGAAAGCGTCCACGGTGGTCAATCCCTTTGGATTTCCCTTCAAGGTTACGAACACCGGTGCGATAGTGATGTAGCTTTCGCTGAAGTCGACGACCTCCTTGCGCGCATCGGTAATGCAGAGCGCCGGCACGATATCCCATTTGTCAGCGGCAATTCCTGCGACCGCTGTTGCCCACTCTGAGTTAATGATATTGAGCTTAACGCCGAGATCGGCGGCCATGAGCTTCATGACTTCGACGTCGGCGCCAACGTATTCTCCATTCGGTCTCGGCGAAATCAGCGGCCGGTAAAGCACCCCGGCGACCCGGAGCTCGCCCCGCTGCTTGATCACGTCGAGCACGCTTTGCGCCGTTGCAGATTGGGGGACTGCCGCACCGAGCATGGCCGCCGCTAATGCAGTGAGAATGAGCAGTTTGCGCATGACACACTCCCTGTCGTGCGGGTCTACCCCGCGGTTGATACCCTCTGATACCTTCCAGCGGCTCTAGTCGCCGCGAAACGCCAAACTACTCCGCCGCTCAAGTGCGCCTGCCAGCAGCACAAGCGGCCAAGTCAGCCCGAAATAGATCAAGGCTACCATTGTGAGAATCTCAATCGGCCGAAACGTTTGAGAAGCGAGAATCATGCCGCGGTTCATGATCTCGGGAACCGCAATAATGGCCGCCAGTGAGGATTGCTTCAGGAGCCCGACCAAAGCATTGCAGGTCGGGGCGAGAATCACCCGCAGGGTCTGTGGCAGGACTACCCACCAGAGCCTTTGCCACCATGTGAGCCCCAGAACTTGGCTTGCATCCCACTGTCCCCGAGGCACAGCGAGGATACCGCCCCGGAAGACCTCACTCATCACAGCGCTTGTGCTACAGGCCAATGCCCCCGAGACAACCGTGAAGGCATTGATCCGGATGTTCGCAATTACGGGCAGAGCGTAATAAGCCCACGCGATGTGCATTAGAGGCGGCGTGGTGCGAAAGAACTCGACCCAGGCACGCGCCAGCGTGCCAAGGAAATTGATCCCGATAACTCGTGTGACCGCGATCGGCAATGCTGCCAATGTTCCAACGGCGAATGCCACGGCGGTAATTCCGAGAGTAAGCGGCACTCCCAGCAGCAGCAGCGGAAAGTCACCGATGACTGTGTCAAAGCGGAGCATCGGGACGCTTCCTGCGCCGCACAGCCGCACGTCTTGAGTAAGTCGAGGCACTTTTCGGCGCGAAAGCCTTTTTGTGCGGCATAGGGGTTGTCGCTCGGCTGCGCGTGTCAATCTCGGCGAGCGCGATGGGCCCGACTCGAAAGTGTGCATCCATTGCCCGATCGGCAGCGGCAATGTCCTGTGCGGCGACAGCTTCAAAGATTGCCTGATGAGCATCCCAAGTGCGACGACAGAATTCACGGGTAAAGCGATGTGCAACGCCCTGCGTGCGTACATCGAGAAGGGGTGCCACGAGATCCTCCAACACGCCATTCTGCGAGGAACGAGCAAGAGCCAGATGGAATTCGCGATTGAGGATTTGGCTCGCTTCGTAATCGGTTGGCAGAGGAGCTGCGCGATCGAGAATGGCTCGCAGAGTAGACAGATTTGCACCCGTTGCCCGCTCCACGGCAAGGCGGATGATCTGCCCCTCTATTAGCCGGCGCGTTTCCCAGAGATCGCGTACCCCGATGCGCTGCACAGCGAGCACAAACAGCGTCGGATCGTAGATCAACGGCATCCATCGAAACGGGCGAATCACCGTGCCGCTACCGTGGCTAGCTTCGACGATATTGAGGGCGGCGAGGCGTTGTACTGCCTCCCGTATCACAGCAAGGCCAACACCCATCGACTCCGCGAGTTCGCGCTGCGCCGGCAGACGATGGCCGGGCCGAAGTTCGCCGGTGGCGATGCGGCGAAGAATCGCACGTGCGACTTGATCGGGGAGACTCTGGATGGTCGGCTTAGGCCAAGTCTTGCTCATTTGCACCCTGGACATCGCCCGTCAGGTCATAGAGAGTTCGGAACACTTGGTCAATGGATGCTGAGGAGCAGTGATCATGAAGATCACGCGAGTCCGCACGGTTCCGGTCTGGGCACCTCGGCGCCGCGCTTTCGGCACCGTCACGCGTACGGCCCTTGGACCGGCCGCGGTATCGGACTACACGATCGTGTTCGTGGAAACTGACGCTCAAATTACCGGAATTGGCGAGGTCTCCAGCATCTTTAAGCGTCGCGGCGCGCTGCTGCGCCACGATCTAGACGAAGCGCTTGTGCCCGCGGTTGTCGGTGAGGATCCCTTTCGAATCGCTTATATCGTTCAGAAGATGGATTGCGCGCTCGAAGGCGTCGAGGAAGCCAAGGCGGGTCTTGAGATGGCTCTCTGGGACATTGTTGGTAAAGCGCTCGACGCGCCAGTTTATAATCTGCTGGGCGGGAAGGTCAGAGATCGTATCCCGCTGAGTTACTCGGTGCCCTTCGGGGAGCCTGCTCGGATGGCCGAGTTCGCGCGCGAGCGTGTGCGCGCTGGCCATAGAACGATCAAAGTTAAAGTTGGCAACGAACCGGCCACCGATCTCGCTGCTGTCCGCCTCGTGCGTGAAGCAATTGGGCCGGATGTGAAGCTGCGTGTCGATGGGAACATGGCTTGGCCGAATGCTAAGCACGCGATCCACATGATCCACGCCATGGAGCAGTGGGATCTGGAATTGGTGGAACAACCGCTGGCGGCTCACGATCTCGATGGCATGGCCGAAATACGCCGATCAATAAATGTTCCTTTGATGGCTGACGAGAGTATTCGCAATCCACGGAGTGCAATGGAGGTAATCCGTCGTGGAGCGGCCGACATCGCTAATGTCTACGTGACCGAGGCCGGAGGCCTGCTCAATGCAATGCGTATCTTTGCGATGTGCGAGGCTGCAAGTATCCCCTGCATGATTGGCAGCATGCCAGAATTTGGCATTGGCACCGCAGCTCAAATCCACCTTGGTGTAGCGATGACCAATCTCGGACCCGACAGCGATACGTGCGGTGTGCTCTATCACGAGGAAGACCTGCTCACCCAGCCGCTCAAGATTGAGAATGGTTTCTCCTATCCGCCGGAGGGTGCCGGCTTGGGAGTTCAGATCGACATGGATGTGCTCGAACGCTGGCAGCGCAACGTCCCGAAAAGCGCGAACCACTGAGAAGAGGGCCAATTCGATGCCGAACATCGTTCCTGAGACTTGCGATCTGCTGATCCGAGACGCCTACATAATGACAATGGATGCGCACCGCACCGTCTATCCCTCGGGCGCGATCGCAGTGCGTGGCAACAGCATCGTCGCAGTCGGTCCAGAAGCAAAGATACTGGCGATGTGGCGCTCACCGCGCGTGCTCGATGCCGACAGTGGCATCGTGCATCCGGGCTTCGTCGATGCGCATTTGCACGTGAACGCGCAGACGTGTCGTGGTTTCTTTCGTGGCGATGCCAGCAAAGGGGGTGGTCGCGGTCCCAGCTACGCCGATTGGAAGGCGGCGCTACAGCCGGACGACGAACAGGCGGCAGCGGCGCTCGCGTGCCTCGAAATGCTGCGCCATGGCATCACAACCTTTGTCGAGCCAGGCAGCGCCTTCGACCCCGATGCCGTAGCCGCGGCAACGCAAGCCGCAGGAGTTCGTTGTTCCCTGGCTGATACTTATCTTTGGGATGACATGTCCCTGATGGATACGATCCCGGGATTACGCAGTGATAACCTTGCTGCGCGTGTACCACCGGATCGGGATCGCTGCTTCAGGTTACTGGGCGGACAATTGTTTCGCAATCGCGACCGAGACGGCATCCTGCACGGCCACATCGCACTTTACGGAGAAGGAACCGCTTCAGACGAGCTTTATTGTGCTGCAAAGGCATTGGCTGACCGCGAAAGTGTGGTCCTCAATAGCCATATTGGTTTCGACCTCGATCTTGCAGCGGCAATGGAGAAAAAGTGGCACAAGCCTCGTTTTATCCACCTCGCCGAACTCGGCGTGCTCGGAACGAATACAACCTTCGTCCACATGAATCTAATCCGGGATGAGGACGTGGAGCCGATAAAATCGTCTGGGCTTACCATCGTCTGGTGTCCGCTTGCCTATATGTCGCGAGGCACGCCGATGCGCGAACGCACACGCATCCCGGAGATGAAGCGACATGGGGTCCCAGTAGCTCTAGGCACCGACTCCGCTCGCCAGAGCTCCGGGGGTGATGCCGGATTTCTTGCACTACACTTGGCGGCAGAGGCGGGATACACAATGGTTTCGGAGGACGTGATCGAAATGCAAACACTCGGAGGCGCCCGCGCAGCAGGCCTTGATACAATCATTGGCAGCCTAGAGCCGGGGAAGCGTGCGGATATTGTATTGCGCGCGAGTTCTGTTGCAGAGCTGGCGCCGGGTGTGGATCCGGCGCACCAACTGATCTGCGTTGGCCACGGACCGACCGCAGACACGGTTATTGTCAATGGACGGATTGTTTTGCGCAAAGGACGCTCGACCCTTGTCGACGAGGCAACTGTGATCGCGGATGCGCGCGCCTCCGTGCAGCGGATGGCTCAACGTCTCAATTTAAACAGTGTTGGACTCTGGCCGCACGCCGCTTGAGGATTTGCCATCTGCAAATTATTCTGTTCGCAATTCAGCCAGCGTACGAAGGGCGACTCCCGCGAAAAATGGCTTTCCGAAGTCCGTCATTGGAAAAACACCGATAACACACCAACAGCAAAGTCGCGATAAGGCGACACCGGCCGTCCTAACGAGTACCATGCACGACGCGGGCCAGGCCACGCGACCGAGAATTGGGAGACCGTCATGGGATCTCATCCGCATTTCACTCCGAGCGAATTTGCCGGCCGCATTGATCGCCTGCGTTCGCGCATGCGCACAGCCGAGGTCGACATTGCCTTGTTCGACGAGCTCGAATCGATGGCATGGCTCAGCGGCTATGCGAATTCAGAAAATCGATGGCGATGTGTGGCAATTCCTCTTGAGGGCAAACCGTTTTATTTGATTCGCGCCCTTGATGCCGGGCCGTGTCGAAGCCGAATTTGGTTCGACAACGTCATCACCTTCAGGGATTGGGAGGATCCGATGCCAGTGTTGGCGCAGGCTCTCGATAAAGAGGGCTTCGCGTCTAATCGGATCGGCATCAATCTATCCTCGTACTGCTTGCCTGTTGCTCGCTTTGAAGCGATGAAGCGGGCGCTGCCGCAGGCGCAGTTCGTGAACCTCGGCGCTATCATCGACGAGTTGCGATTGATCAAATCGTCGGCGGAGATCGAACTTATGCGCAAGGCAGCACGCATTGCGGACGAGGCGTTGCGCTCTGCCGCAGCTGAATGCGTGCGTGGTGGTTCGCAACGGGAGCCGGCAAAGGCTGCGATGGGAATCTTTCTGGATCGTGGTGCTGATGCGGATCGGGCGGGCATCGTTTCTCGCGCGCGCAGCTGGGACTTCCTGCATGCCCATTCCGATGATGAAGCCCTCGCTGAGGGCGATGTAGTCCATCTGGAGATCGTTCCCCGGGTCGGAAATTATAGTGCACGCGTCATGCGCTGCGTCGTGATCGGCAAGCCGGCGGACCAAATCCGACAGACGGCTGAGCAGCTCGCGTCTCTTCAGGATGCGCAGATTACGGCCATGAAGCCGGGTGCGATCGCGGAAGAAGTGGACGCTATTCTGCGCAGCGGCCTGTTAGCGAGTGGGTTGCGGGAAAGCGTAGACCACATCACCGGCTATACCCTCGGCTACTATTCCCATGCGACACCCCATACCAGCGACTTCACGCGAATGTTCTGCCCCGGAGAAAAATGGCGCTTGGAGCCTAACATGACGTTTCATATGTATGCTTCCGCCGGGGGCGTCTCTTTCAGCGAGACCGTGCTCGTCACCTCGACGGGCGTGGAGCGCTTGACCCGATTACCTCGGACACTCATCGTAAATCCGCCGTGACTCGGGCGCGGCCGTGAATTGGCGCGAAGAAAACAAGAAGCAGCAGCGTTTTTGCGGGAATCTTCGCGCGATTAATATTTGCGCTTGACCCGAGAGTTGCGACGAATTGCACTGGAGTCGGGACAGGTTCGTGAACCCTATCTGCCGTAGTGGGACAGCCGATGAGCGAGCGTTTCATTTCGCTGTACAGTCAGATGAGCGGGACCGAGATCCCGACGATTCGGGAGGGTGTCCCCTCGTTTCTTGGCGTGCCGGTGGCGCGCACGCCTGCCGACCTCGCAGACGCCGATGTAGCTATCATCGGCGTGCCATATGACCGAACCCCCACTGCCGGCCGACCCGCGGATCAGTGGGCGGGCTACCGCGATGCTCCTGTTAATGTGCGCAAGAGTTCGCTTCGGTTCCGAGGTTACTTGCCCGAGTACGACCTTGATGTATTCGAGCACCTCCGGGTGGTGGACTATGGAGATGCCGAGATCATCGACGACCTGCCGCGCTCGATTGAGAATGTCGCGCGAAAGGTCCAAGACGCGATAGACGCGGGTTGTCGGCCGGTAACGATCGGAGGGTTTTCTCCCTGCGCGAGCTATGCCGCGATCAAGGGCATTGCGGCAGCGACTAACGGTACGGTTGGCGTCATCAGCCTCGATGCCCACGGCGACTGCCTCGATCGAGAGCCCGGTGGAAGTCGCGAACCCGGCTCGGCTACTTGGGAAGCTCGCATGTGGGACCATTTCCCAAACGTCGATCCAACCCACCACGTCGAGATTGGAATGCGCGGCCCCAGAAATCTACGAGAGATGGTCGAAACCTATCGCAGAAAGGGCGCGCACTGGGTGCCGGCTGCCGAAGTGCGGCGCCGGGGTATCCAGTCGATTTGTGAAACGGAGTTGCCGCACGCGTTCTCCAGCTGTGCATACACGTGGCTGCACCTCGACATGGACGTACTCGACATTGGTGCCGTGCCGGATTGGGGTGATGAGCCGCTCGGTCTTTCGGCGTGGGAGGTGACGAAAGTCGTGTACGAGGCGGGGCGACGTGGTCTCAATGGGCTATCATTTGTGTACGTTGCGCCCAAATCCGCTGCTATAGCGGCTCTGATCAGCTACATCACGGTCTATTTCATGGGCGGTTTGGTGCTGGGCCAAACAAGTAAGTTGCGACAGAAATAAGGAAGGGCGGCGGGCCGCCTCATCGACTTCTCAAGGGAGGACAGGTGATGAAAGCATTACTGGGGCAAGTTAGAAAAGTGCGGACTGTGCTCGTCGCGGCTGCGATTAGCTTGGGCATCATGGGATTTGGGCGGGCGGCAGAACGAGTCCCTGAAATAACACTCGTCACTTGGACCAAAGCCCAATATCCCGTCCAATATGAAGAGGCTACGGCCCTGGTTGACGCGTGGAAAAAGCTCGGCGTCAGCGTCAAAGTCGAGCCGCTAAATTTTCCGAATCCCTTGCTGGATCGCGTCTTCAAGGCACGCGATTTCGGTGCTGCCATCCTTTTCTTCACCGCTTCGCTCGAACGGCTCGATCCCGACTTCTACACGTTCAATGCCTTTCATTCTTCCCGCGACGTGAGCGGCGGCTGGAATTTCTCAGGCGTACGCGATCCAGATCTCGACAAGTTGCTCGAGGCACAGAGAGAGGAATATGACCTTGCGAAACGAAAGACGATTGTCGATCAGATCCAGCGATCGGTTTTTGAAAACAACGTCTGGCTCGTGATGGTCAACCAGGACGAGCTCGAAGCCTACAATAAGACAAATTTCGACGCGCCGGTTCTACCGAAGGTCAGCGGCTTCAACGACCCAATGGCGTTCTTCAAGATTAAGCCGCTGGGCAGCCAGAAAATTGTGCGTTGGGGGTCGCAGATTTCGGATCTCAAAACGATCAACCCGATCCTCTCGTCCGATAGTTCTCAGGTCCGCCTTCTGTACCTGATCTACGACACTTTGATGAAGATTGGTCCGGACACAAATCCAATGCTGTGGGCGGCCAAGAATGTGAAGACCGTCAGTCCAACGAAGGTCGATGTCTCGATCCGCGACGACTTGAAATTTCACGACGGAACACCTCTGACGGCTGAAGACGTCAAGTTCTCTTTCGACTTCCTCATTGCCAACAAGGCCGTCTATTACAGTGCTGCGCTTGAACCCGTGGAATCGACGGCGGTTCTGAATCCGACGACGGTGGAATTCACCTTGAAGCGGCCTTATGCCCCCTTCACGACGCAGACCCTCTCGATGGTGCCGCTATTGCCCAAGCATATCTGGGAAAAGGTGGAAAAGCCGACCGAATTCGAGAATGCAAATCCGATCGGTAGCGGTCCATTCAAGTTCGACCACTGGAAACATGGGCAGGAATTCGCGGTGAAGCGTTTCGCTGATCACTTTAGCCCTACAGCCTCCGATGGCCTGCTGATCGTCTTCTACGGCACACGTGAGGCTGCTTACTCGGCATTCCTGCACAAGGAAGTCGATGTAATGGACCGGTTGCTTGCGAATCAGGTTGATGAGCTGCAGAAGTCCGATTTTGTACAGACGGTTCGCGTGCCGAGCACAGCGGCGGACACAGTAGTCTTAAATACCCGCCAGAAGCCGTTTAACGATCCCAAATTTCGCGCCGCGCTCAATCTTGCGATCCCGCGCAAGGAGATACTCGACGAGTTTTACGAGGGGTATGGCACGCTTGGGGCCTCAGTGCTGGCTCCGGCGGACGCCGCTTGGAGCGACACCTCAATCAAACCGCCTGCCTTCGATATTGAAGCTGCGAGAAACATTCTGAAGGAGGCCGGATACAAGTGGGATTCCTCGGGCAATCTCCTTTATCCGGACTAGACCGGCCTTCGCCGGCATGGGTCAGTTCCAGGCAGCACTCAGGTATATGGCACGCCGCGCGGCAGTCGCCTTCGCAACCCTGTTTGTCCTGGCGACCCTTCTGTTCATCCTATTTCGGCTCGTGCCGGGCGATCCGACCCTCACGGTGTTAAGCCCGGCACTCTCACCGGAGAATCAGGCTGAACTGCGACAACGCTTTGGCCTTGATCAGCCGCTCATTGTCCAATACGGCTTGTATCTGACGAACATGGCGACGGGCCATTTCGGGATTTCCTTCAGCCGCGCGACGCCCGTTGTGGCGCTCATCGGTGAAAGGGTCGTCAATACGCTCGTCCTCATGCTGCCAGCGCTGATCCTCGCCTACGTGCTTGGTATATTTGGCGGCGCACTGATCGCGTGGAAGCGTGGCACTCTTCTCGAGAAATCCGCGACTCTTTTCGCGATTGTTTTTCGCGCTGCGCCCATTTTTTGGATGTGCATTGTTTTTATCGTGGTCTTCTCACACTGGCTTGGCCTCTTCCCTGAGGGACATATGTTGACTCCTGGCGCCTCGTCGGACAGCGGCATAAGCCAGTTTCTGTCGCTGGATTTTCTCAGGCACCTCGTGCTGCCACTGGTTGTAATGACAATTTATTACGGCTGTTACCCGCTTCTCGTGATGCGCACGAGTATGCTCGAGGTTCTTCACGACGATTTTATCGAACTTTGCAAAGCCAAGGGGTTGAGTGAGCGCGACGTTGTATTTCGGCATGCGCTTCGCGCTTCGCTTCTACCCATAACGAGTTCCGTGGCATTGCTCGCCGCCTATGCGGTTGCTGGGAGCGTGTTGGTCGAAGCGGTGTTCTCTTGGCCCGGCATCGGCTTGCTGATGGTGAGTGCGGTGCTCGATTCGGATTACCCCGTTGCGCAAGCAGCGTTCCTCCTGATCGCGGTACTGACAGTGATGGGCAATCTGATTGCAGATCTGCTGTACGGCCTCGTCGATCCCCGAATTCGCTACAGCTAAGAGGTGGACGTGCTTCGTGAAGAGACGCCGTCCCTTCCGATCATCAAGCCGCTCGATATGGCGGCGCGGGCGGTTGGCGCCGCATGCAATCGGCCGCGCGTGGCTATCTCGCTCGCGATTCTGGCCGCGTTTTTTCTCGTTGGAATCTTTGCCAATGAACTCGCTCCTTATGACGCGTTTGTGAAGCAATACGACGCGAACGGGAATCTGCTGCGCCTGTTGCCGCCTTCGGCAGATCATCTATTGGGTACCACTTTATTTGGACGTGACGTATTTAGCCAGCTGATCCTAGGCACGAGAACCGCGTTAATCGTGGGGTTTCTGACGGCGATTGCGACCTCCGTAATTGGCGTCAATATCGGACTGCTAGCGGGCTATTTTGGCGGCAAGCTTGATGGCGCCCTCATGCGGATGACCGACGTCGTCTTCTGTGTGCCGATTTTGCCGTTCAGCATAGTCGCGCTCTCGATACTTAACCGCAGCACGTGGTGGATCATCACGGTCATGTCGCTCCTGTTTTGGCCAATTGCGGCGCGTGTGATCCGATCCCAAGTTCTTAGCTTGAAAGAACGGCCATTTACCGACGCGGCGCGCATGTCAGGCGCGAGGCCGCTACGTATCATCTACAAACACATTGCTCCGAATGTACTGCCACAAGCGTTCGTGCATGGAGTCTTCGCGATTGCCTGGGCTATCACAACAGAGGCCAGCATCAATTTCCTCGGGTTCGGCGATCCGAACATGATCAGCTGGGGGACTATCATCTACGACGTCTTTACGTCGATGGTGTCATATACCGCGTGGTGGTGGTTTTTGCCGCCGGGGATTTGCCTCATGCTTGTGGTTGGCGCCTTTTATCTGGTCGCGGAAGCTTACGAGGAAGTAGCCAATCCCCGGCTGCAGGAGCGGTGACCATGGCGCTCCTCGAAGTTGATAGACTGAGCGTTGGCTACCGAACGACCGAAGAGGAGATTCGGGCGGCACAGGACGTCTCGCTGACGATTGAACCCGGAGAGACCCTGGGTTTGGTGGGTGAATCGGGTTGCGGAAAGAGTACGGTCGGACGTGCGATTATAGGAATCCTCGCGAAGAATGCAGCCGTTGCCGGCGGTAGCATCCGATACAAAGGCCGCGAGCTGACCGCGCTTAGCTTCGAGGCTATGCGGGCAGTTCGGTGGAAGGAGATCGCGTTCATTCCGCAGAGTGCGATGAATGCCTTCAACCCGGTTTACCGTGTTGGCCGGCAAATCGATGAAATTTTCACGGAACATCAGAAACTGAACGCTCGGGAAGCGCGGAAGAGAACCGTGGAGCTGTTCAAAAAGGTGCACATCCCCGCCTCGCGGCTAGATGGATTTCCCCACCAGTTCAGCGGTGGTATGAGACAACGCGCGCTGATTGCGATGGCGCTCGCACTGAAACCGGCACTACTGATTGCCGATGAGCCGACCACTGCTCTCGATGTGGCGATGCAGGACAGGATCTTCTCAACCCTGCGCCGGCTTAGAGAGGAAACAGGCTCATCACTGCTGCTGATCACGCACGATATGGGACTGGTCGCCGAGAATTGTGACCGAGTTGCAGTTATGTATGCCGGCCGCATCGTCGAGCAGGGACCGACACATCAGGTCCTCAATGCGCCTTGTCACCCCTATACGATGGGGCTGAAAAACGCGTTTCCCAGTATGACAAAGCCGCGCGATGAGACGCTGATCTCTATTCCGGGATCGCCGCCGACGAACCCCACGGAGATGGTCGGCTGCAGTTTTGCGCCACGTTGTCCATTCGCAGAACCGCGTTGCTCGGCTCAGATGCCCGCGCTTGGGGCGGTGGCGCGGGTGCATTTTGCCGCTTGTCATCGCGTCGACCAGGCAATGGTCATGCGTCGCCGTGCAATGGAACGCACCGCATGGAGCGAAAAGGAAGATGTCCTTAGCGCCGCTCAATGATGCCGCCGGGTGTATTATGATGGTCGACGGCGTTAGCAAGGCATTTCGGCCCGGGTCATCGCTGGGCGCTCGATTGAAACTGGCCGCGGCGACAGAAATTCGCGCCGTCGACGGTGTCAGCCTGCGCATCGGCAGGGGTGAATTACTAGGACTGATCGGCGAGAGCGGAAGTGGGAAGACCACACTCGCCCGTCTTTTGACCCGGCTCGAAACCTGCGATTCTGGTATTATCCAACTCCGAGGCCAGCAGAATCTGGCGGATCTCAAGGGAACGGATCTGCGGGCGTTTTATCGCCATGTGCAGATGATCTTCCAGGACCCGTTCGAGTCCCTCAATCCGCGTTTCACCGTACGTGAAACTGTAATGGAGCCGCTGCGAGCGCAAGGGATCGGCAATCGCGAGACCCGATCGCAAATGGTCAAGCGAGCCATGGAGCGGGCGGGTCTGCGTCCGGTTCAAAAGTATTTGCACCGATACCCGCATGAGCTGAGTGGAGGCGAGCGCCAGCGACTTTCGATCGCTAGAGCTTTGGTGCTCGAGCCGGGTCTCATTATAGCGGACGAACCTGTCTCGATGCTCGACGTATCGATCCGGGCCGGTATCCTCAACCTGCTGAAGGAGCTATCGGTCCGAGACGGATTAAGCGTTCTCTATATATCGCATGATCTCTCGACGAGCCGTTATCTCTGCGATCGCGTCGCGATCATGTTCCGCGGCAAAATCGTGGAGATTGGTCCGACGGAACAGGTTCTGGAAAACCCACTGCACCCGTATGCGCGCATGCTGCGCTCCGCGGTCCCCGATGCCGATCCGAACATCTCGCGGCCGAGACTCGCGGAATCCGTGAGCGAGGAAAGCCTCCCTCAGGAGTTCAGCGGATGCCGATATGCTGCGGAGTGTCCGCACGCGATGGACGAATGTAGAGCAAAGGTTCCTTTGCTGATGGAGGCTTCGCCCGAACACCGAGTGGCCTGTCACCTGCTGAAGACGGAGGTACGGGATGAACTACATTCACCGACATGAGAGCGAGCTCGATTGGAGTTCGTCAGTGGACGGACCGCTGCGCGCGCTGCAGACGAAGTTGTTGCTCGACGGCGTTCACGCAGCGTCGCGCGCTTACTTTTTCGGACTCGCAATGCTTAAGTGCGGAGCTGCAACCGATCCCTATTTTCGGCATGAAGCGGAGTTGATCTACGTCTTGCGCGGTCGCGCGCATATGGCCGCGGATACGGAGCGCTTTACCTTAGGCGAGCGCGGCTGCGTCTATTTTCCGGCCGGGGGAACCCGCTCGATCGGTGCCGACGCATCAGGTGACCTGCTCTATGCCTTCACTATACCGTGCGAGAGGCACGGGTCGGTCAGAGTGGTGGAATCGATCAGTGACGATGGTGCGGGAGCGGAGCCCGCAGCTTCGCGCGCAGCGTGGACGAAATGGGAAGGCACAGAAGAGTGGCAGCCAGTTGAGGCGTCGAAGGGGTTTCGCATCCGCTATAAGCGGCTCATGGATCGCGCGACGCCGCGTGAGATCATCGCTGGCATCGGATTGATCGATCCGGGCACGCATTACACGGTGCATTATCACGATCAGCCGGAGATCTACTATATCGAGTCAGGCGAGGGTATTGTTTACGTTGACGGTTCAGAAGTACCCGTGCGACCTGGCTCCTGTCTCGATATTGGCGGAAAGGTAGTGCATGGCGCCGACAGTCTGGGTACGGAGCCGCTCGCGATCTTCTATGTTTATGGATGTGAGAGAGCGGGCCACACCGTGAACTGGACGGCTGTTGAGGAGGTATACGACACTCCCAAGAAGCAGCGGCGGTGACGAGTTCTATGAGCAGTCGCTTAGTCTCATGGAGAGGAGCACGCAACGGCACCGAGACACCGATGCTGAGCGATGGCGTGCCAAGTTTCATGGGCATGCCGCTGGCGAAAGACCCACTGGAATTGCGCGGGGCCGACGTAGCTATTCTCGGTATCCCGGTCGGTGCTCAGGCTTCACCCGGCCGCGATCCAAATGAGTGGTCGCAATACGGACGGGCTCCCGCAGACGTGCGGCGATTTTCCCTATCATACGGTGGATACATTCCGGAACGCGACGTGGAGGTGTTCGAGCACTTGCGGATGGTCGATTACGGCGACGTCGACATCGATCCGCGGGATCCTGATCGATCGCTCGACAACGTTGCACGCAAGGTTGGCGATGTCCTCGAGCATGGCTGCAGGCTCATCACGCTTGGGGGCTGCGTACCCTACGCCAGTTACGGGATAGTCGCAGGAGTGGCGAGACAGCAATCAGGGAAGGTGGGCGTCATCAGCCTCGATGCGCATGGCGACTGCCTCGAATCACTGTATGGCAGCCGCGGCAACAAAGAACTCGGTCCCGGTACATGGCAAGCTCGAATGTGGGAGCACCACCCCAACATCGATCCGCGCAATCACGTGGAAATTGGTATGCGCGGGCCGCGCAATCTTCGGCAGATGGTCGAAACTTATCGCGCCAAAGGGGCCCATTGGTATTCAGCCGCCGCAGTACGCGAGAAAGGTATCGAGGCAATCTGCGAGGAAGCATTGCCGCATGCGTTCTCAGGATCGGAGAGAACGTGGCTGTCTCTGGACATGGACGTACTCGATATCGGCGTGCTGCCGGGTTGGGGCGATGAACCGATAGGGCTTTCCGGCTGGGAGGTGGTAACCGCAGCCTTTGAGTCCGGTCAGCGCGGCCTCACCTGCTGCTCGTTCCAGTTCATTGCGCCGCAATCGCGCCAGGCAGCCGCTCTGGTTTGCTACATCATCATCTACCTGATGGCGGGTTGGATCGCCGGCCGAAAGGAGCCCAAAACGTGACTCATGATCGCTTCCACAGCTTCAATACTCGTGGTCGCTGGGCCGGACAGGATATCGACTACGACGTGTGCCTGATGGTGAGGGCGGTGGGCCGGCATCTTTTTCTTGGTGGGCTCACTGGACTGGATTTCAACGGCAATCTTGTGGGCAAGGGCGATCCGGCGGCGCAGGCGGATCAGGCGATGAGAAATCTCGCGGTGCTGCTGAAGGAAGCTGGCGGAGACCTCTCCTGTGTTTGCAAGATCACGACCTATCTTCTCGATCGGGCCCATCGCGAGCCCGTCTACAATGCTGTGGCTCGGCATATGAAAGGCGTGCGCCCCTGCGGCACTGGTCTGATCATCAGCGGTCTAGCTGTCCCCGAGATGCTCGTGGAGTTCGACGTCGACGCCGTCATCCCCACCTAATTGATTTGGCCACGTTAGCTCGACACGGGATCCGGAGGCATTCAATGACAGAAAACGGAAATGGGGTGCTCCGACTCGTTGAAGCGGAGCAGGAACGGGCGATCCGTTTCTTGCAAGAGTTCACGCGCATAAACACCTATAACCCTCCAGGAGATACCCGCGCTGGCGCAGCGTTCATTGGCAAGTTTTTGGACGAGAATGGGCTGCCCTACAAGGTAGTGGCGCCTCAGACCGAGATGCCGAACGTCGTGGCCCACACCTCGATGGCCACTCCCGGAAGACATCTTGTTCTCAACGGGCATATAGATGTCTTTCCGCCGGGTGACCCGACGCGCTGGTCGCGGGACCCGCTTTCGGGCGACATCGTCAACGGTGCAGTGTTCGGGCGTGGTACCGTCGACATGAAATGCGGTACTACGGCATCGATCTTCACCTACTTGATCCTTAATCGTCTGCGCGACCAGCTTCGAGGCCGGCTCACACTCACAGTAGTTTCCGACGAAGAAACCGGAGGGCGATGGGGAAGCGGCTACTTGATCGAGCACCACAGTGAGGAAGTTCTCGGCGACTGTGTTCTGAATGGCGAGCCTAGCAGTCCCTGGACGGTTCGCTTCGGGGAGAAGGCTCCGATCTGGTTCAAATTTCACATTCACACGCCGGGTGCCCATGGTGCTTATCCACATCTCTCGAAGAGTGCCACGAAGATAGCCGCACGTCTGATGCTGGAGCTTGAAAAGTTGGAAGAGATGCAGCCGACGACGCCAGAGGACGTCGCTCGCGCGATGAAGAAAGCGGAGGTCCGTGTAGCAATCGAACGCGGGTTGGGCAGTGGTGCCACGGAGGTAATGAACCGGCTTACCGTGAATTTCGGTGTCGTCCAGGGCGGAGTCAAAGTAAACATGCTTCCGGGCGACTGCGTGGTAGAAACGGACATACGAATGCCGATCGGCATAGGAGCGGACAACGTCCGCTCTGCGATCAGACGCATCCTCCAACGCTATCCGGAAGTCCAGATGGAGGAAGGGCAGCATTATGCCTTCGATCCGACTTGGTCAGACCCCGATCACGAGATGCTCCGTCTGATCCAGCAGCATGCTGAAGCTCTCTCGGGTGAGCGTCCTGCCGCAATCGTCACGCTCGGAGGGACGGACTGTCGCTTTTGGCGCGCCAAGGGTGTCCCGGCTTATGTCTACGGGTGCTCGCCCGACGGTATGGGCGCACCCGACGAATCAGTGCCGGTCAGCGAGTTTTTGCATATCCTCAAGACCCATGCCTTAGCGGCGCACTCTTATCTTTCGCACGGCTGACGGGTTAGTTAACTTGAATCAGGGATCCAGACTCCGGGATCCAGCTCTTCTTTTGACCGGCGTAGATAGGGCCGGGGTTCCCGCTCACGGTCGTGCGCCACATCACGCGCTTTTCTCTTTCAGAGTCGTACCAGGTTCCCGCGTGCATGAGGCATCGATTGTCCCAAACAATAAGATCACCGCGAGTCCACTCGTGAACATAGACAAATTCTGGCCGCGTAATGTGCGACATCAACTCGGCCAGTAGTTCTGCTCCATCTCCGTGCGGACCCGGCTGCATTCCGACAAAGGGACCGTCGAGCCAATCCATTTGACCGTATTCGCAAAGATACAACGCACGTCGACCGGTGATCGGATGCGTTCGAACGACCGGTTGGCGCTGCGATTGCTCGTGCGGCAGCAGTGTGCGCGGTTTTTCGCCCGCAAGCACAGCGGCGCGAGTTCGACCGTATTGCCCTAACGCGTGCAATCCCTCCAGATTCTCAACGCGCGCCTTAAGAGCCGCAGAAAGCGCGCCGTACGCTGCGGTGCCGTCCGCAAACAGCGTTTGACCCTGACCTCTGGGAGTTGGATGAACCGCGAGAAACAGGGATATGTCTGGTGGCGGTCTGCGGTAACTTTGATCGGTGTGCCAACCGCGGCGATGCGGAAACTGCGTTGGCAATCGACCATCTGGCGTCAAGGGTGGTTCTGGTAGTGCAGGTACTGGAACACTGGCAGGGGGAATGTTCGATATTACGAGGATCTGCGGCACTGTCTCGTGCACCATATTGAGGGGCGTCAGGTTCGTTCGATAGTTCTCTACTTCCGTGCCGAACAATCGACTGATGCGGAGAAGCAATTCCGGTTCCTCGGCCATCGCCTCCATGCTTGGAAGCAGCAACAGGCCCCGGCTCTCGGAAAGTGAGTTGCGCAAAATTATGGGGTCGGCTTCGACTGCCTCAACAAGGTGATGAGCGGTGTTATTGCCGACCATTCGGAGCCGCGCGCCAAAATCGGCGCCTGATAAGGGTCCAGTGAGTTCATAGTTGCGACTCATAGCGCGTCCTTGCCTGGTTCGCATCTTGAAGTGTAACACATAGGTTCGTCTGGGGACGCACACTGTTGGCGTTGATTGAATCCGCCGCGGAGAGAGTTGTTTCGTCGTTTTCTAAGCAGGCAGCTCTGTTACTTGGCCGCCGCAAAGATGATCGCGTCCTCTACCGCCCAGCCCAGAACGACAGATTTGCCCAACTGGGTACGGCCTGGTTGCTGTTGCTCGCCCGTGTTCTGCTGCCGTATTAATAGCCGTTGCTTATCTGCGAGCTCCACTTCGTAAATTACTGAGGCGCCTTCATAGGTCACATCACGTATTATACCCGAGATACGGTTGGCCGTCGGAGGGCTCACCTCATCTAAGATTCGGATTCGCTCCGGTCGGATCGCGAGCTCATACTGCCTATCTTGATGTTTCTCGGGAGTTTTCGTTGTCGACAAAATCACGAGCTGCCCCGTAAGCTTGCATCGCGTCTCCTTATCGTAGCGTTCAACATCGGCCACGCTGAGAAAGTTAGTTGAGCCAACGAAGTTCATCACAAAACGGCTGACCGGCCGTTCGTAAATCTCATCTGATGATCCAATTTGCTCGAGCCTACCCGCATTCATCACTGCAACTCTATCCGAGAGCGTGAGCGCTTCCTCCTGATCATGAGTAACAAACACAACTGTGATGCCGAGGCGACGCTGGAGTGCGCGGATCTCTCGGCGGAGTTCTTCTCTAAGCTTGCGATCCAGCGCCGCGAAAGGCTCATCGAGAAGAAGAACAGAAGGGCGAACCACCAAGCTGCGAGCTATAGCGACCCGTTGTTGCTGGCCGCCTGACAGTTGCCGCGGAAGCCGGTCCCGCAGCTCTTTCAAATGCAGCAGCATCAGTATACTCGAGATTTCAGCGTCTATGGCACGACGGTCAAGGTGCTTCAGCCGTAGTCCGAAAGCGATGTTTTCATAGACGGTCATGTGCGGAAACAGTGCCAGATCCTGAAAAACCATCGCAATTCCGCGCTGATGGGCCGGCAGACCACGGGTCTCAACCCCATCAATCATAATGGAGCCTTCCTCGATCAGCACCAAGCCGGCGACCGCACGCAGAAGTGTAGTCTTGCCGCAGCCGCTAGGTCCCAGCAGACAAATGAATTCGCCAGACGGCATGTCCAGTGAAACTTCATTTACAACCCTGTGCCCGCCATAGCCAACTGAGACCCGTTTAAGCTGCACATGCCCCCGCGCGGCGAGTCCAGTCTGCGCGGGGATCATCAAGCCGAACCTTCGGTGCCAGTGATTCGCTCGAATCCCACAAAGCGAACGGTTGCAATAACTCCAGTTAAGCTCGCAAGGATAAGTAATGTCGAAATTGCGGCGATGGTGGGGTCGCCTTCTGTTCGGATATAGGAATAGATTTCGATCGGCAGGGTCCCGCGACTTGTAACGAGAAACGCAGTCACGGTGAAGTTGTCGAACGAGACGACAAAGCTGAAAATCGCGGCGGCAATAATCCCGGGTTTGATCACCGGCAGGGTGATGCGGAAGAGCGTCACCAACGGTCCCGCCCCGAGCACATGAGCGGCCTCCTCTATCGAAGGGCTCACGGTCTGGAGATTGGCGGTAATCACACGAACTGCATAAGGCATTGTGATCACAGCGTGCGCGAGAAGAATATTCACCACGCTCACATGCATCCGCCAGGTCGTGAATAATATCAAAAATCCCAAACCAAGGACGACCTCGGGAAGCATCATCGGCAACTGCAGTGCCGTTATCAGCACTCTCCGCCCGATGAATTGGTGTCTGACGACCAGGATGGACGCCAAGGTACCGGCGGAAACAGCGATCGCGGAGGCAGTTGTCGCCACGACGACGCTGAGTGCTAGAGCTTCGCGAAATGCTCGGCGTTCGAGTGCATTGATATACCACCTCAATGAGAATCCTGTCGGCGGAAACAGCGCCGCGGAGGTCGGATCAAAGGATGTTATCACCACCACCAAGTGCGGCACGACCAAGAGAACCAGGGCAACGGCCGTCAATAAACGGACGCTAACGCCCACACTTGGTGAAAGCGTTCCAGGCTGCGCCATCACGCCACTCTCGTCCAGCGGTCCATAACAGTGGTGAAGACATAGACTGTCAGGAAGGCGATGCTCAGGGTCACCACCGCGCCAGCCGCCGCAAATCCATAGTTGGAGAGGTTCACAGCCTGCTCATACGAGAACACCGCAATGAGGTCGACAAATCCCCCACCGAGAAGCAGTGGTGTGGCAAATGCGCCTAAGCTGTAAAGGAACACCACAACAGCACTTGCGCTGACGCCCGGCAGACTCAAGGGAAAGATTATTCGCCAGAAGATGCGACCACGCCCAGCGCCGAGCACCTGAGCCGCTTCTCGCAACGAAGCGGGAATGCGAGCGAGAACTGTCGTTATCGGAAATACGGCAAACGGCAGCGCGGAGCTGGCGAGTCCGATCGTGACGCCGAGCTCGTTGTAGATGAGTGGGATTCTGTGGTCGATGAGACCCAGGCCGAGCAGCGACCGATTCAGCGCACCATTATTGCCCAGTATGAGGACGAAGGCATAGATACGCGTCACATTGACCGAAAAGAACTGCAGAATCAGGGCCAGGGTCAGAAGCTTCTGTGTCCGCGCAGATACTCGAGTCATTGCGAAAGCGACGGGATAGCCGAGCAGCAATGCTCCCGCCGTCGTGAGGGACGCGACACGGAATGATCTGGTGATGTAAGCGAAGTACGTCGGGTCCGAGAGGAACCGCTGATAGTGGCCGAGCGGAATCCCCGCCACCGGTGCCAGACTCGCGGTCAGCACGGATGCTACCGCTGCCATCAGCAACCCCAACAGCATCACCGCCGGTGCACCCAGGATCCAGCGGCTCATTAGGGACTCCCTGTGCTCGTAGGACGCCGATGAAAATTGGGTTGTCCTAGGGAGCCTGAATCTCCTTCTTGAAACGATCGTCCCATGCCGGCAGGTTCGCGTTGATCGTGCCCCAATCGGCGTCGTAGATCAAATTGGCGGGCGGGCGAAAGTCGCGAATTTCCTCTGGTGCCTGAGCTTTCTCATTGACTGGTGTGCAGACAATCTCGGCGCAATACGCTTGTTGAGCCTCGGCGGTGGAGATGAAATCCAGAAATTTGTGAGCAAGCACCGATTTTTTGGGATTCGTAATCGCCACTGAGATCGTACTTGTCAAAACAGGCTTGCCCTCGGGTATGACGAATTTGAGATTGCTCTTCGGTCCGATGAGCTTCGCGAAATCCGAAAGCAGGCCGAAGGACAAGACCATGGCTTCGCCGGATTCGACAACTTTTACCGACTCCCCGTCTGTGGCTACGAAACTTGAAATGTTCGGCTTCAATTTGGCCAAGAAATCGAATCCCGGCTGGATATTGTGCTCATTGCCGCCATTAATAAGCGCGGCCATGATGAGCCACCGTCCGCCAGCGAACATCGCATTGGGACTTGCCACCTTTCCTTTGAGGCGGGGATCGAGCAGATCTTCCCACCGGGTCAGCTCGAACGGCGCCATGTCCTTCCGGTAGACGAAGCCGAACAGGATGTTCATCACGTCAACCCAAGCGGCATGCACCGCCCCCTTGGGCAAACCGGCCAAGGAGGGGGCAAGCGCCCGATCAATCGTAACAAGCAGCTTATCGTCAGCGGCCTGCTGCATCGCGTCGGCTGTTGAAAATAATATGTCGACCTGGGGGTCGCTCGCTTGCGCTTTGATCTTGGCGATACCCATTCGCGTATTTTGCTGCTGTTCATAGCGTACCTCGACCCCGTACTTCTTGGCGAAGGCATCGCCAACAGATCTGGCACCTTTCTCCCATACCCCTCCCCAGGTCTGAACTGTGAGGTCATCCGCCGCAGCTGTGTTGGCGAACAACAAAGCCAATGCCACCCCTAGCCACGAGATTCGTCTTCTGATGCTCATAGCCATAGCAACCCTCCTCTCAGCTTGAATTTACTTCGTCCCATTCCACTCAAGAGACCAATACAATACTGAGGCTCACTGGGTGCGCTTTCTGTCCTGGCAAAGATCAAGGCGCGTTGCCGTCAGGAGGGCACCACACACAGCTCGCGCGGATATCCAGCTAGCGGCTCACAGCCCGTTTCGGTGACGAGTATGGTCTCGCTGAAGCTCACGCTTAGCTGCGCCGGAATGCGCAGCGAACGATGCGTGTGGAAGACCATGTTGGGTCGCAGGACTTCCGTAGAACCCTCGAGAAGCGACAAAGAATGTTCGACCCAAACCGGGGGGAAGCTGATGCCGACAGAATACCCGAAATAGCCTCGTGTCCGTGTCGCTCCCTGCAGCGGAGGAGTCTTGCTCAATGTTGATTGGACGACGTCGTCGATTGTACGGCCTGGCCGGATCTCTTCGAAAAGGTGGCCTAAGGTTGCTAAAGATTGATCAGCTAATTTTCGCACTTGATCGCTGGGAGGGCCGATCACAGCGGTTCTAAGGAGAGGGGCACAGTAGCGCTGATAGATGCCGCCGAACTCCATGAAGATCGTTTCGCCGGGGCTGATAACCTGCCGTTTGCAAGTCGCGTGAATCACACCCGCTCGCCATCCCGCCCGCACGATGGGATCGATGCTGAAGTATTCGCTGCCAGCCTCCGTCATTGCAGCGCTCGCCGCCGCAGTTAGGGCATTGTCGGTAACCCCTGGACGGATTGCTGCAAGTGCCGCCTCAATACCGATCGCGCTATAGCGTCCGGCTTGGCGCAGACACTGGATCTCGAGGGATGATTTGACGACGCGCACGCTCAACACCAGCGTGGACGCGTCGACGAAATCGCAGTGCGGAAGGGTGGCTCTCAGCTGATTGAACAAGTGCGGCGTCAACCCCGATCGCTTGAGCTCGACGCCAATCCGTCCAGCGCGCACACCTTGTGCATCTACAAGGCGCACGAGTTCGTCAGCAGCGTCATCGGTGTGCTCCCAGAGAGCTGGAACAATTTGGTCAACGTAGGTATTTACGCGCGCAAGCTCTGTATCGCAGACCTGAAGCGTCAACGCTCCGGAGCTTGGCACGATAAGACAATGGTACCAGTCACTGAGCGGCGTCTGATAGCCCGTGAGGTAACAGATGTTGGGTAGACTATGAACGAGCAGGAGATCGAGGCCGGCGTCTTGCATTGAACGCCTAACCCGGGCAAGTCGCTCTGCGTACTCTGCCTCCGGAAAGGCGGCTTCGGAGGGAAACCGTCCCTCTTGAGCCTCGATCTGTCCAGCAAGCAGCGTACGCGACAGAGGATTGATCGAACTACTCATTGCGACCGGCCATGCTTCGATATCGAACCCTAACCCAACAGCGCGAGCCGGTCTACGCAAGTGCATACGGCGTCCGGGACTCGGCACGCAAGGGGAGTATCTTGCTCGCGGAGCGTTCTTACGATTCTAGAGTTCTTTCTATGAAACATGGTCTGTATGAGAAGAGCCTCGCTAAGCGAATAAACATTGCCAGGCGACTGCCCCGAGAAAAACCTTACCGCTGCTGATAAATTTACTCTGTTATTCCAGGAAGCGATGATCGCCTGGTGTTGGGGAGGATCGCCTCGAAAACCCGCCACTCAGCTAGTCTCACTAGCCAGCGCATTTCATTGAGTGGGAAGGAAGGGACTCAAATCGATGGGTGAAGTTTCGCCTTGAATAAGCGTTGCCACTAGACGCCCCGTAACCGGTCCCAAGGTTAAACCAAGATGACCATGACCGAATGCGAGTATTATATTGGGTTGGGATCGAATTGGACCAATTACTGGTAACGAGTGCGGCATAGATGGCCGGAAACCTAGCCATTCGCTGAGAGGCGGCGTCTTAAATCCTGAGATAACGGTCGCAGCATGAGCCGTCATCAATCGAATACGCCGGAAGTCCGGCCCTGCATCCAGCCCGGCAAATTCCACGCCTGAGGTGAGCCTAATTCCGTTCTCCATTGGAACCAGCGTGTAACCCGGTGAGGCGACAGATACGGGGCGTCGCAAAGGTTGCGAGGGCATTGGTAGCATCACGTGATAACCGCGCTCTGTGTCGAGCGGAAGATCGACTCCCAAGGTCCGGATCAGACTGCGCGACCACGCACCTGCAGCGATAATGATGCGATCAAACGCTTTGCTACCGCCCTCAGCGTCGACGACTTCGGGACGCGGGCTCCGACGAATTCCGTTCACCGCCATCTTTCGGAAGGTTCCACCCTGTTGCCGGATAACCGCCGCGAGAGCCCGCATCACTTGAACCGGCGAATTCACATTGCTGACCTCCGGACAGAATGTGGCTCCAATGAACGCAGGCAACAAAGCCGGCTCAAGTTGGCGAATCTCGTCCGCATTGAGGACATCGACTTGCACGCCGAGCGTTCTCTGCCGCTCAGCATCGGCAAGTGCGAGCCGAAAGCTGCGTGTGCCGGAATAAACCCGCATCCAGCCGTTCGTCACCAGTCTCGTCTCAGCACCCGTTCCATGGACGATGTCCCGCCAAGCACCGCTGGCCATTGATAAGATGCTCGCAAGCGCTTGGGATATGCGGCTCACTTCCGATGCGCGGCTTGCCAAAATGAATCGGCAGAGCCAAGGCAAGATTTGCGGCAAATAGCTCCATCTAATTACGAGCGGACCAACAGGATCCGCTAGCATGTGCGGAATTTGCCGCAGCGTCGCGGGTCTGCCGAGCGGAAGGACCTCGGATAGCGCTATAATCCCCGCGTTCCCAAACGAAGCTCCTTCACCCGGATCTCGCGGATCGAATATTTCGATTCTGTGCCCAGCGCGCTGTAAATGGATGGCACAGCTCAGACCGACGGCACCAGCACCTATGATCCCGATTCTTTTGGGGGCAAGCAGCTCTCCTGAAACGGAAGTCGATGCCATGACAGGTCTGTCCAGCGTTTTTAGAATTTCGTAGGGTGCGCACGCCGAAATTCGTGTCCCCTGTGCTGCCCGTGGGAATGTAGGCTACGAAATAGCAGTGCGAAAGTGGGAAAAGCATTCGCACCTTCGATTGGGCGATTTGGGCGCTCTAATCCAATAGCCAAACGAATTCTCTGCTTTGGCCTTTTGAATGGTCCGATTCTCGATTACCTTTCGTTCTCAGACGAGACGGCACCATGCACGTTTCGACACCCAGGGAGGCTTCATGAATTCGATCATGCGCCGAGTGATTCTGATCCTCGCGGCGATAACCTGCGCATCATTGTTGCTGATGCAACCCTCGGCGGCACAGAAGGTCGGGACGGAAAGCAATCCACTCGTCATCGGTACCGTCCGCTTCTTCGGGTTCCTTCCGGCGTATCGAGTGGCCGATCAATTGAAGGCACAGGGAATCGCGACAAAAATTGTCGAGTTTCCGTCAGCGACCGAGCGACTCGAAGCTGTCGCAGCTGGGTATGCTCACATTTCCTACGCTGGTCTTACGGCCTCCGTGATTCTTCGGGCGCGTGGGAAGGATGTGGTGGTTGTAGCCTCGACCAATGAAAAGGGACGAGCCTTAGTCGGAAAGGCCGATATTGCAAATGTAAAGGCGTTGCAAGGCAAGAAGATCGGGGTGACGTTTGGCTCGATCGAACAAATGACCTTGTTGGCAACCTTGCGACAGAACGGATTGGATCCGAACAAGGATGTGACGCTCATAAACATGCCAGTGACAGATATGCCGGTGGCCCTTAGCGGTGGTTCGATCGATGCGTATATGGGATTTGAGCCATGGGCTACCTTTGGGGTGCAGAAATTTGGCGCCAAGGTGCTAGCATATCCCTACAACACGCCGCTCGGCGCGATCGATTCCGGCGTTGAGACAACCGGCGAGTTCATCAAACAGTACCCGGACCTCGTAGCGGCAGTAGTTAAAGCGCACGTGGACGCTGTTAAATACTACCGCGCTCATCCTGACGAGATCGTCAAGTCGGGGGTGGAGACTTACAAGGTCGAAGAGCCAATCATGCGGGCATCCATGAGCAATGTTGAGCTGACTTATGGGCTGCATCCCGATCAGATTAAGGCGCTTGGTCAGTTTCTCGTGGAAATGGGACTCCTGAAGCAAGCTGAGTATGAGACTATCGATTGGTCAAAATTCATCAATCCATCTTTCGTGGAGAACGCCAGCAAATAGTTACGGTGAACCGCGTGGTACTCATGCAGTTTTCCTTCACATAGTGAGTGCTGTCAGCCACCCTGTGACGATGGGTCGGGCTGTCGAACACCGGCAGCACTGCTACCTCACACAATCATCTGAAAGCGAGTGACTCATGGCCGCTACGAGCCGGTGGAAACACGTGACTCTTCGCGTTCTTCCTTTATTGATACCTCTCCTATTCATGCTTTTTTGGGAGGTAGCTGTCCGCCTTGGTGGTGGAAATACCATTTTGATGCCACCGCCGAGTCAGGTCCTCCTTGCGCTTGTTGATCTGATTCGGTCGGGGACTCTGTTCGATGATATCAGCGCAAGTCTAATCCGGGTCGCTGCAGGCTACGCACTTTCAGTCGTGATTGCGGTGCCGGTTGGACTGGCGATGGGCTATTCAACTTTGACCGAGAGACTGCTCTCGAGCACCGTCAATGGCCTTCGTCCGATTCCAGCGTCGGCATGGATTCCGATCTCGATCATCTTGATGGGTATTGGAGAGCGTCCGGCGGTCTTTCTAGTTTTTATCGGGACGGTTTGGTCCATCGTACTCAACACCAGTCACGGTGTCAGAAATGTGCCTAAGCATCTCATTTGGGTGGCGCAGACCATGGGCGCTTCGAACGCCTTCATATTTCGCAAAGTGATATTTCCTGCGGCTCTTCCTGCAGTCTTCACCGGTATGCGAATTGCAGTCGGTATTGCCTTCACGAATGTCATTGTGGCCGAACTGATCGCGGTTCGCTCGGGCTTGGGATATCTGATCACCGAGGCACGCATGATCGTGCGCGGCGATATCGTTATAGCCGGCATGGTCGCAATCGGTGTGGTCGGTTATGCGCTCGATGCGGTGGTGCGCTATGTGATGAGTCGAGTTTTGCGTTGGCAAAGAGGGTTGGTTGTAGAATGACCCCATGAAGATCGAAGCAAGGGCGATCGTTAAGCGGTTTGGCGAGGGTGAGACGGGGGTGACAGCGCTCGACGGTTTGGATCTTGCCGTTCCCGAGGGACAATTTCTTTGTGTCCTCGGTCCCTCGGGCTGCGGAAAGTCTACATTGTTGTTCATTACTGCCGGTCTCGAGAAGGCAACGAGTGGTCAGATTTTATTGGATGGAAGGCCGGTAGTTGGGCCGGGGCGTGATCGGGGGATGCTTTTTCAGCAATTCGCTCTGTTTCCCTGGCGCACAGCTCGCCAGAACATCGAATTCGGACTCGAGGTTCAGGGACGTCCAAAAAGCGAGCGCAACGAACAAACCAGCAGATGGCTCGCAATGTTGCATCTTTCGGAATTTGCCAATGCTTATCCACACCAGCTGTCCGGTGGAATGCAGCAACGGATCGCGATTGCGCGGCTTCTTATCAATGAGCCCGAGGTCTTACTCATGGATGAGCCTTTCGCGGCGCTCGATGCACAGACGCGTACGGTTCTGGGTGAGGAATTGGTACGCGTATGGCAGGAGACACGCCGCACGGTTCTTTTCGTCACACATAGTGTCGATGAGGCGATCTTTCTGGCCGACCGCCTTATCGTGATGACCCGACGTCCCGGTCGCATCAAAACAGATCTGTCTATCGAGCTCGCCCGTCCGCGTGACCCTGGGTCCGACGAATTCAATAGGCTACGTCGCGAGGTAACCCACCTAATCCGGTCGGAGGTCGATGATTTTGCCTGAGCTCTCCTGATGCCCATGAGTGCATGGCAGTTGTGCCTGTTCGGTAGTGGCAGCGGTCGCAAATTTCGGACGGTTGTCTGAAACGGATCCTTGAGGAGCTGGAAATGAAGAAAGTCATACACACTGGCCTGCCAGAATTCGGCCGGCCCACGGAACATGCCACAATGGGTGGCGGACACCTTCGCACGACGGCAGTTCCGCTAAAGAGCGACGGGACGTTCGAAACTGGGGGCGCGCGGGATCAGATCGAACTCGCGATCCTGAATTTAAAGAAAACGGTTTTGGCCGCAGGCGGTGTTATGGCGGATCTGCTCCAGACCCTCGTATTCCTGACGAGTGCCGACCATGTCCCGATCCTCAATGAACTTTGGACAAAGTATTTCGAGGCACCTTATCCCAATCGCGGCATTATCATTGTCAACGCGATTGGCGTTCCAGGCATCGTTATCCTAATTCAAGCGCATGCCTACATAGGGGCGTAGGTCTTGATTTCATATTTGTACTCTCACAGATAGCCGTTCAGAGTTGCTAGCATCGCATCGCTAACGGCGATCCCCTCAGAGAGCGAACGCATGCGGTTCTGGTGGCGCCGATTCCCTGGCAGCCGCTTTACTCCGCTGGCCATCAGCTTATCGAGGATCACATCGACACGTTGATAGAAATTGCTTGCACCTATGCGTCGAGGGTCGATTAGGATCACGAGTTCCCCGGTTCTTACTGTGCGTGTTCCAGGAGCAACGGATGAGCCGACCTCGAAGGAGAAGTTGCTTCCTGTGAGTGCCGCGGCCAACAGCTCGACCATCAGCGTGATCGCCGATCCCTTGTGACCACCGAACGGTAACAGCGCGCCACCGTCGATGATCGCTTGGGCGATTGTGGTTGGTTGCCCGTGGCGGTCAACACCGACACCGGACGAAACTGAGTGTCCAGTCTTGGCGGCAAGTGCGATCTCACCGAACGCCATCGCACTCGACGCTTGATCGAATATCAGCGGCGGCTCGTGCTCGCGCGGAACGGCGAAGGCCATGGGATTGGTGCCCAGGACCGGTTCTTGTCCGCCCCAGGGTACGACGCGTGGTATGCTGTTAACGAAAGCGAGCGCGACGAGCTTCGCCCTGGCAAAAGGCTCTACGTCCAACCAAAGAGCGCTCAGATGGTGGGAATCCCGGATCGTGACGATGGAAACCCCCGCTGCACGCGCTTTTTCGATCGCCGGCTGCCGCGAAAGCTCTAGCGCGGGTTGAGCAAATCCGTTACGGGCGTCGACGGAAACGACACTTGCCGCCGAGTCGGGATCAAGTGCGGGTTTTGCATGCCCATCGACCGCACCGGATTTAAGGGACGACACATATTGAGAGACACGAAAGAGACCGTGGCTTGCTGCGCCGTCCCGCTCGGCCGATACGCAATTCGTCGCAATGATCATCGCGTTTCCGTCTGACATGCCATTGCGCACGAATACGCTTCGTACGATGTGGACGAGCTCGTCGAAAGTCATCAATGCCATTGGGTCTTCTACTGAATGAGACCGAAATCGGCGCTTCGGCTCGTTCCCGAAAATTTAGCTTATGACAGCAACGACCTCGAAGTTCGAGGGGGCTGGCGGCTGCTCGAAATATTTGTCCGTCATTGCCTGTCGACCTTTTGCCTGACCGGCGCTCGATGCGTTCCGCTGCTGTACTTCCTCGCTCTCCCAAATGGTGATGGACAGGTAGTTGCCGGTACGGCGATCTGCTAGCATGAAGGCTTGCTTCAATCCCTCTCTTTTGAAAGGCGCGATGTGTGTGACCCACTCCGCTGCCGCCTCATCGATCAGTGCCTTTTTAAGGGTAGTGCTCATTACACGAGCGAACATGATCACCTCCACCAGCATGGTTCAGCTTGAGCCGCGATTTCCTTCTTGGCTCACTCTATGTGACGGAGGTTTTTAGTCAATTTGCGCGCCATATTCCGATATCCTCTTGTAACTCTCGCTTAGCGAAATGCACGTTCTGACGTCCGATGCATGTTACTCAACCCCCGCCGCGGAGATATGGGGTAAGCCATGACGGAATTTCCCACACTGCAGGACTTGGTGCTGGCTGCTCACGATAAGTTGCCGGGGCCAGTGTGGGATTTTGTGACGTTTGGCTCCGAGAGCGAGACAACCCTGTGTCGAAACCGACAATCAATCGATCGTTTAGCCTTTTTGCCTCGGATCATGCGTGACGTCAGCGACGTAGATCCGGCAACGGTATTGCTTGGGTCGCGGCTCCGTATCCCCGTTTTTTTGGCGCCAGTTGGCTCGATTGCACTCCTAGATAAGAGCGGTGCGCTAGCAGCGGCAAGGGCCGCAGATCAGTTCGGAACGCTGCACGTTGTGAGCGGCTTTGCGGCCCCCGGATTTGAAGAAGTAGCTAGGTCGAGCGCCGCTCCGCTCGTGTACGCTCTCCACCCACGCGCCGAGCAGCCATTTCTAGATGATCTTGTCGATCGTGTGAAAGCTTGCGGATACCGGGCCATCGCTTTCGTCAGCGAAGCCGCATATTACAGCCGGCGCGAACGGGATCTGATGAGCAATATTCAAACGGTAGCAAAGCGGACCCGCACTTATGCAAGCTATCTCCAACAGCAACGGGAAGAGCGCTCACGCGGCCAAGAGCCGACGAAAGAAGGTTTGCTTGGTACGGTGATTACCTGGGAAATGTTAGAACGCGTCAAGAACCGTTCGGGGCTTCCCCTTATACTCAAGGGCGTTGCGACTGCTGCCGATGCGCGATTGGCGGTCTAACACGGCGTGGATGTCATTTACATCTCCAATCATGGCGGACGAGCGATCGATCACGGACGCGGTACCATTCAAGCCTTGCCGAGTATCGTGGAAGCGGTTCGGGGCAAGGCGAAGGTCATAATCGACGGGGGCTTTGTTCGCGGTACTGACGTCGTGAAGGCAATCGCTCTCGGCGCAACAGCGGTCGGCATGGGCCGGATGCAATCATGGGCACTTGCCGCGGCCGGCGAGGCCGGGCTCATCCGCATGCTGGAGATCGTGGAGGAGGAGATCATCGTGACCATGGGGCTCCTGGGCGTGTCTCGTTTAGAGCAGCTTTCGCCCGATTACCTCGTGCTGACAGACCCTGTTGTTCCCGCGCATCCACTTAGTGCATTTCCCGTCGTTATGGAGCGATTGGCTAACTAAGGGAGAGGACGATGCGTATCGTCGAGATCGAGACCATACCGTTGCATTTGCCCGTAAAGAAGGTGTTGGTCGAGAGCGGAGGCAGCTTCAGCTGGTTCGACCACGTACTGGTCAAGGTGATTGCCGACAACGGTGTCCATGGTCTTGGCGAGGTCGAAGCTTACCCGAGCTTCGAGCGAACGGGTGCAGAAACGCAGGAAGGCATCGTTGCAGTTCTTCGTGATTACCTTGTGCCGCCGTTGATCGGATTGAGTCCTTTTGATCTCAACGCCATTTGGAAGAAGATGGATCATGCTGTCGTGGGGTATCTCCGCGTCAAGGGTGCGATAGACAACGCCGTCTATGATCTAATCGGCCGACATCTCGCCGTTCCGGTTTTCGATTTGTTGGGTGGAAAAATGCGCGACGAATACGTCGTCGAGGGCGTCGGTTACGGGATATCGATTGATGATCCGCCGGTTGTGGCGAAAATCGCGAAGGAAGCAGTGCAACGCGGTTATCGCCAGCTGGAGCTGAAGGCGGGTGATGCCTCGCCGGAAAAAGACATCGAACGGCTGAGGCTCGTGCGCGACGCGATAGGAACGCAGATTCCCATAAAGATCGACTTCAATGGCTTTTACGATCCAAAAACCGCAATTCGGCTCATTCGCGAGATGGAAAAGATTGGGGTGCAGTGGATTGAGCAGCCGGCGAAATACTGGGACCTTGACGGTCTCGCGATGGTGCGCAATGCCGTAACCGCGATCATTGTAGTGGATGAGCCGGTGGAGTCACCCCAAGATATGATGCGTGTCATTCAATACAAGGCTGCCGACGCCGTGCATATAAAGCCGACCATCAAAGGCGGATTGACGACCGCAAGACGGATCGCAGCAATCGCAGAGGCCGCCGGAGTCTCGATCGTGCCGGGTACCTCGGCGCCGACGGGGGTCGGCATGGCGGCGGCACAGGCGTTCATCGCGACGTGTCGCGATTTGTCCGGGGGAGCACACGGCTCTCCTTCCGACACGCTCGTAGAAGACATCGTAAAAAAACCTATTCCGCCGGATTCGACTCGCGTAACGATTCCGACCTCGTCCGGACTTGGTGTCGAACTCGATGAGGCCGTCGTTAGAAAGTACCGAGTTTCGTAGTCCCCCGACACCTCGCTCGGCTTCAAATTCGGGCTGATGCGAGGCTGATAGGAATGGATCATTGAGAGCGGTCGCGCAGACGGGTTTCCGCGGAGAACACGGGAAACATCATGCAGAATTCTGAGCTCCTCTATCTGACGCGCGCCGATATGGACAGCATCGGGCCCACCCTTGCGGAAATCGTTGTTCTGTTGGAACGAGTCTTCCGTCTCAAAGAAGAAGGAAAGACGGTATTGCCACCAAAACATTGGCTTGAACGTACGGGTGATCGCTTCTATAGCGCCATGTCAAGCTATGTTGCCGAGCTCGGATTCGCGGGATGCAAATGGCAAAGCGGCGATCCGCTCAATTCAAAGCGCGGTTTTCCCTATATCCAGGGGCTCTACATCCTGACGGAGGACGATCGAGGCGTCCCTGTTGCAGTGATGGATTCGGAGTGGATTACCGAGCGGCGTACAGCCGCGGCCTCGGCGCTGGCGGTCAAATATTTGATGAGACCGCGCGCAGAGACTCTGGCGATTCTGGGGTGCGGGCTTCAAGGTAGGGCTCATCTCGAAGCCATCCGCTCGGTGATGCCGGATATGAAGACGGCGCGAGCGTTTGATATCCGCCGTGAGGTCTCGGAGAGATTTGCTAGTGAGCTTGGACCCCGATTCGGCCTTAAAGTCGAAGCTGTCGAATCCGCGAGGGCCGCAGTCACGGGTGCGGATGTAGTGATTTCCGGCGGACCGATCACGAATCCACCGAAGCCCACGATCGAAAGCAATTGGCTCGCGGATGGTGTCGTCGGTGTTGCCATCGACTATGACGCCTATTGGACCAGGTCGGCCGTGGAATCGATGCAACTGGTCATCACCGATGATCGTGGGCAGATCGAACATCTCAGGGAATATGGCTTCTTCCTGGGCGTGCCGAGGCTTGATGGCGAGTTATCTAGTGTCATTGCCGGCAAGTTGCCCGCACGAAAATCTGCATCTGACCGTGTGCTTTGTTTCAACCTTGGAATTGCCATCGAAGATCTTGCGACAGCGACCGAACTCTATGCTCGAACTAAAGGAAAAAGCGCGGGGCGAGTGTTGCCGCGCTAGAGGAATAACTAAGCCACCGTGTGGGGTGTATCACACTGGGGATAAGGGGTGCGGTAAACGGGCGGAGGGCGCTCGGTACGCGCCCTGCCTCCGTCGCTCGCAATCGCTTGAGGATGGGCGGGAACGCCCCAATAGACAGCTGCCGATCGGTCCGATGCCGCTGCTCTTCCGGCTTAGGCGGTGTTCACCTCGAATGTAGGAAGCGGATAGTTCTGGGCTTCAGTCGCAGAAACCAGGCGCACTGAGGTGCCAATGCCGATGGAATTGGCGGCGGCACCCACGACGCGACCGAGGAAAGTGACACCCTCTGGAATCCGTATCTCCGCAAGCACGATCGGCACTTCGTCGAAAAACGAGGGATGATTGGGTCGATGGATCAGAGAGAAGGAGACGATTTCGCCATTTCCCAAAGCGGGCTTCCAGCTCAGGGCGCTGGACCAGCAATGAGGACAAAGCGGCCGCGGATAAAAAAACGTATGATCGCAATCACCGCATGATTGCAGCATGAGTCGACCTTGTCGCCAACCCGCCAAGAATATCTCGTTGTCTCGATCGGATTGCGGCTGAGGATAGTGCTTTTCTGTGGTGCTCATGCGACGCGCTCCAAGATCACGCTACTTGTAGAAAGTCCGTGGCCGTATCCAACCATGCCGTATCCGGAAACAAGTCCTCGATTCGCCTTCGGTACCTGGCGGGCTCCAGCCTCACCCCGCAGCTGCCGCACGGCTTCCACGAGACCGATCATGCCGCCGCCCGCGCCGGATTGACCGCAGGAGAGTTGGCCACCTCCTGTGTTCAACGGTAGCGTTCCGTTCCAGGCAAAGTCATGCCGCTCAAGAAACGAGCCGACCGCACCCTTTTTGCAAAATCCAAGGTCTTCCAGCTGGATTGCGACCATGATGGGATAGTCATCATAGGCCTGTACGAAATCCATATCGTGCGGCCCATGACCTGCTTCTCGATAGAGAGCATCCCGGAATAGCTCCCATCCACCGCGCAAGGGGGCCGGTTCACCGGGCGGATGATTGTGTCGTTCGAAGCCGGAGAGTATGCGCACCGCCTTATCGCGCGCTCGATCGATCGGGCCTACGATCACGGCTTCTGCGCCCGAGCAGGGAAGTACGCAATCGTAGAGGCGTAGCGGGTCCGCTATCACTCTCGCATTCATGTATTCTTCAAGAGTGAGAGGGGCGCGCAACAGCGCATTGTCGTTGAGTACGGCGCTTGCTCTTTGGCCCACTGCAATTTGACCCAATTGTTCGCGTCGCGTTCCGTAAGTCTCCATGTGCTTGCGTTGCACGATGCCAAAGAGACCATTGGCTCCCCCGAAACCATGCGGCGTCGCGTAATTCTTGAGGGCGCGATTGAAGTTGTCCATCAGCCGGTAGTGACCGGCGACATCATAATTGTCGCCGGCGAGACATAAAACTGTACGTGCATGCCCCGCCTCGATCGCGCGGACTGCGTTGATGACTGACGCCACCGGTCCGGCGCCCCCCGCGGTGCCGAGATAAGCCCAGGAGACGCTCATACCAAATTGTTCGGCAAGCGTTACGGCATTATCCGGCGGGAGCTCAAACGAACACACCGCGAGCCCGTCGATTTCTTGTTTTGACACATTTGTCGAGGCGAGAGCGGAGCGCGTCACCTCTGCGAAGAATGAAAACAGCGTTCGATCGGTCCGCTTTAGGTAGATCGATTGGCCGTAGCCGATGATTCCAACCTCTGTGCTCAGTGCCAAGCCAGCCCTCCCTATTTTTCAAATGATGCTTTGACGGCGGAGCATTTCGATCGAATCTTTGTCGAAACCCAGGAGATCGCTGAAGACATGCGCGTTGTCGGCACCAGGTTCGTGTCCGGTCCAGTAGACCCGGCCAGGAGTTGCGCTCAGCTTTGGAACGGGTGCGGGAAGGCGAGTGGGACCTAGAATGGCATCTTCGATCGAGACAATGGCCTTGCGCGCCAGGACGTGCGGATCCGCGAGCACGGACTCGATATCATTGACTTTGCCAGCGACAACTCCATGTGCCAATAGCCGACGGAGAGCATTGTCGGTCGGCTGTCGCTTCATCCAGTCGTGCACAATGCCATCGATGGCATCTCGGTTCGCGACGCGCAGTGACATGCTCGAGAATCGAGAGTCGTCCTTGAGTTCCGGACGGCCGATTGCGTCCATCAGATTATCGAAGATCCGTTGCGATCCACAGCTAATGGCAATGAAGCCACCGTCGGCGGTGGAGTACACATTGCGTGGTACATCCTCTTCCATCTGATTACCAAGACGCGGCTTTTTCTGCCCTGTCTGGTCGTATCGAACGATCACCGATTCAAGGATCCGCAAGAACGGCTCGAACAGGCTGACATCGACCACCTGGCCTTGGCCACTCCGGTCGCGCGCCCGGAGCGCCACCATCGCACCGTAAGCACCGAATATTCCCGCAAGGTAGTCCCCAAGCGGGAATGCAGATACCATGGGTCCCGTCGACGGAAATCCCGTGATCGCTGCGAGCCCGGCGAAGCACTCCGCAATCGTCGCGTAGCCGCCGTGGCTCCTGTAAGGTCCGCTTTGCCCATAACCGCTGACGCGCACCCAGACAATCCTCGGGAACTTCACTCTGAGTTCCTCGGGGCCTAGGTGCCATTTCTCAAGGGTTCCCGGACGGAAGTTCTCGATGACGACGTCGCTGCGTTCGAGCAGCCTATTTACGAACGGGCGCGCTTCGGTTCGCGATATGTCGAGGGTGATCGCATGCTTGTTGCGCGCCATAGTCTTCCACCAGAGCGGTATCTCATCCTTGTGCGGCGGCCACTCACGCAAGGGATCGGGTTTCCCGGGCTTCTCGACCTTGATCACCTCCGCGCCAAAGTCTGCGAGGAGGGACCCAACAAAGGGGCCGGCTAGCATGGACCCCAGCTCGAGAACACGCAGCCCCTTGAGCGGTCCGGGTCGGATGGAAGTATCAGCCAATGTGGAAACCTTGCTTCTGAGGGTCGTCCGGATCGATTACGAATTGGTGGAAACCTGTGAGATAGGCATTACCCGAGACTTCGGGGATGAAGCCATCGAACTCGCCAACCTTCACTCGCCTCAACATTCGTCCTCGAAACAGAGAGCCGGTGATCCCCTCGGAAACAATCGTCTCATCAGGTTGCATCAGCCCCCGACCAATCAGCATCGCCATCATATGCGAAGTACCGGTTCCTCCCGGCGAGCGGTCGTATGAGCCATTCGAAAAGACATGGATATTCTTGTATTTGGCGCCGCGTGCGATTCCGGGACCCCAGATTGTGACGAGGTCGACCGTCTTAATGTGGGGAAGTGTCGGGTGGCGGACCTCCACCTGGGCATTGATGGCGCTTCGTATCGCGAGTCCAGCACGCACAAGGTCGGGGACGCGCTCAGGTCTCACTTCGATGCCTATATCTCTACCTTGCACCGCGCCAAAGAAATTCCCACCAAATGAGATATCCACCGGTACTTTTCCGTACCCCGGCACCTCTACCTGCAAATCCCGCGCGTAGAGAAAAGCTGGCACGTTAATGAATCCGACCGAAGTGGCGTGGCCATTCTCGACTTTTACCTCGATCCCCACCAACCCGGCTGGCATGTCGACTTTGACCGGCGTGACCGGCTCACTCACCGGGACTAGGCCGCATTCAACGACCGTCATCCCGATACCTATCGTGCCGTGCCCGCACATATTGAGATACGAACCGTCGTTGTCGACCCAGATGATTCCAAAATCGACCTCATCCCTCGTCGCAGGAGCCATGATGGCGCCGAACATTCCGCGATGTCCCCTGGGCTCGCACATCAAGGCCGAGCGAAGGTGATCATAGTTCTGTTTCACGAAGTCCCGTTGCTCAAGCAGCGTGCAGCCTCTAATGGGAATGCCGCTGACAATGAGGCGTGTTGGTTCGCCGCCTGTGTGGGAATCGATGGTGTGGATGATATGTCTGCTTTTCATGGTCCTGTCCGTTGACGGTTCATGCTGACCACCCTGTCGATGCCGACTGCCAGATCAAGGATCGCCACAACGAGAACAGCGACGTAGATGGTGCCGGCTGACACCGCCGCGATCATCGGGTCGACGGAGTATTGAATGTAGTTGAAGAGCTTGACGGGGATCGTCATGAGGTCTGCGGTTGTGTTGAACATGCTCAGTTCAACGTTGATCCACGAGATGATGACGGCGAATAGAGTCCCCGCTATTACGCCTGGCTTTATGATCGGGAGGGTCACCCGGAAGAACGCGCCGTGCGCGGAATCACCGAGATCGCGAGCCGCCTCCTCAAGCGATGCGTCGAATCCAATGAGTGAGGCAAGTGTGGTGCGAACAACGTAGGGGATGACGATAACTGCATGTCCCACCAGCATTGCCGAGAAGCTACGCGCAAAGCCGAGAGCGGACGCGTATTGCAGAATGGCGGCGCCGATGACGATTGCGGGCAGGATCAGAGGTGAAAAAAACAAGGCGCCCAGCACTTGCTTTCCTGCGAATTGCGCGCGTGCCAGGACCAACGCGGCAGGTACGCCCGTGAGCAGTGCTATCGCCGCTGCCGAGACCGCGAGCAAGCCGCTAGTCCAGATAGCCCGCAGATAAGAATCATCCTTCAGAAATTGACCGTACCAGTGCAGCGTAAATCCGTCTGGGGGAAATCGCAGATACGGACTCGGCGTAAAGGAGGCACCGACGATGACCGCGAGCGGTATCAGAAGATAGAGTAGCACGAGCCAACTGAAGGCACTAAGCACAAAACGCCCGGCCCCTATCGAAGACCTGTCAATCATGCTCTGGCGACCTTCGTTCGGGGAGTACGTTCCATCAGCAACAGATAAACTCCTACGAGGAGCATCGTGCTGACGAGAAGTGCCACCGCCAGCGTAGCGCCGAAGTTGAAGTCGAAGACAGAGCCGTATTGTTGAAAGATCAACATCGACATTACGATTTTCTTACCGCCACTCATGATACTCGGCGTCACGTATGCGCTGACGCTCAATGTGAAAACGATCAGCGAACCGGCGACCACCCCGGGCATGCTGAGGGGCAAAGTGACCTTGAGAAAAGTCACGAACCGTCCGGCGCCGAGATCTTGCGCTGCTTCCTCCAGCGACCTGTCGATGTTCTGCAATACTCCAGAGACTGTCAGTACCATGAACGGCGTCATGATGTAGCTGAGCCCGATGATGATGCTCGTCTCGTTGAACATTAGTGCGATGGGTCGTTCGATAATGCCTATTCCCACCAGCGCGTCATTGACCATACCGCGCCTGCCAAGAAGCACCATCCAGCCGAATGAGCGAACGATGTTGCTCGTGAAGAGAGGCGTCACGACGACGATATAGAAGAACCGCCGAACGAGTGGGCTCTTCAGGCTATAGATCATGTAATAGGCGAGGGGGTAACCGATCACGAGACAGATCACGGTAACATATAGTGAGAGCGTGAACGTCAAGATGAGCGTATCCCAATAATAGAAATCCAAAATTGCCTTTGCGTAGTTCGCAAGCGTCCAGTCGCCTTGTTGATTGTGCAGGCTGGAGATCACGACGACAAAAAACGGCACGACAAAGAATGCGATCAGGAAGATGAGAGGGGGGCCAAGCAGGACCAAGATCCATCGGCGCGAGATAGGCATCGCTATACTTTCCCGACTGGGATCGGAAGGTCGAGCAAGGGCGCGTGTTGCTGGCATCCATAGATGTCGGTGTCGCCAAAGTCGCCCTCGCCGATCGGTCGTCTAATCGTCACTTTGATCGCACGGCCAGCCGGTATCACGAATAAGGATGTGACTTGATCCGGAGGCACTCCGTAAAGACGCGCGACGCTTTCTTTGGTAATCGCTTCGCTCTTGCAAACGGCTCGGAAATTCGCCTCGTCCTGAAACAGGACGTCGAAGGTCAAACGGTATGGTCCTGCGTTCTTGCTGCGAATGATATTGGCGAAGTCCCGCAAACGTGTCTTGGATGCGGTCATCTCACAACTCCTCGAAATACATCGGGAACAGTTCGAGCGGTGTTTGGAGCTTCATCAGGTGATATGCGGAAAAGCGAAAGTTCGGCCCAACATCGATCTCCGAAGGAGAGTAGGGAAACGCAATATTGCCGGAGGTATTGAACTGTCCGGGGAAGTGATAGTGCAGGAGATTACCGCTGACATGGTGGGCAACAGCATGGGCGAGTTCCTGGTTGGCGGCTACTATGTCGATGACTAGGCCAAGTTCGTGGGAGGTAATTGTGCGCTGCGGCTCGAGCTTTCCCATCACACCGTCGCGCCCATAGACGTGGAAACCGATTTCGAACTGGTTGGAATCGAAATAGCGAACCGCTTCGTCCTGCACATCTCGCAAGATCTCATCGATGCGAGAAATCATCGTGGGGCAGCGGATGCCCGCGATTGAAACGCTGCGATAGCCTGCAAGCCGAACGCCCTCGAGCTTCACCCAGTATTCGTCGCTTTTCATGAAGCGCGAACCCGAGACTTTCACTCGACGCTCGCTGACTTGCTCGAATAGGCACTGGGATAGGTCCATGGAATGGCCCGGCCCCGCTTGGAGAAGAGGATCTTCGCGCTCGTAGAGCGTGTGAGCCGCAACCGACGTCACCGAGGCCCGGCGGTTGGAACTCCCCGGTTCGAGGAGAAAGTGATCGTCGCTAACAATTCCGACCATCACATCCATCCCAAACGGCTCGGCGGAGAAAGCACCACACTCGAGGATTTTGCCCATGTGCATGGACAGTCCCGGATCGGCCCCTCGAGCAATTGGGAAAGCTGCGATGGCAGCATCATCACAGGCACGCCCCCCGATGACCACATCGGCGCCTTGATCCAGTGCTGCGGCGATCGGCTCATGGCCCATCTGAGCGACCAATGCTACCGTCTCGTCGACCATTTCCTCGGTGAGTGGGAAGCCCGCCTCGAAATCCCTGACCTCCCCCTGCGCTATCGCCGCTTTCACTCTTGCCGGGCTCACATCCGCGTATATCCAGGCTAATTTGAATTTGAGACGCTGCTCTTTTGCGATCTCCCGTACGATATCGACGGTCCAATCGACGTGACGCTGGCAACCCGACCCGCCGGCGCTGCCGACAACTAGGGGTATCCGAGCCCGTCGACCGACGCGAATGAGATCGGAAAGTTCCTTTTTCATGCTAAAACGCGAGACCAGGGGCTCCCCCGATCCGAGGTAATGCGGACCGGGATCGGTCGAGCCTGCATCGACGGCAATCACGTCAGGCTTCAATCGCATACCGCCATCGAGCGCTTCCGCACCGAAGCCGTATCCCAGTGTACCCGTGGGCGTCAGTACGGTGATCGATGCCATCGCTTCGTTCCTCCTACTATCTCTGAATCATGAATCAAGAACCCGACCGTCTGAGATTGCCCAGTGAGCCGTCACCATGTTGCCTATTGCGATCGGGTCCGTTAACGCACGGCTAGATGAGTGGACGACGACCTCGAACTTGTTACTCATCTGCCCAAATAGCTTGACGCCGTCTCCTACGAAGATCTTGTCGTTAACCTGGATCTCGATTGTCACCACAGGGAGCCCCAGAGGGGGTGGACCGACGCCAATGTTCTCCGGCCGCACCATGAGCGTCGCTCTCGTTGCGTTTCGATTTGTCCGATAGGGCAAAACTATATCTGTGCCCTCAAATCGAAGATTGCCGGCTGCATCGAGTTCGCATGCAAGTAGGTTGGCCTCCCCGATAAAGTCCGCGACGTACCGTGAGTTGGGAGCGCGGTAGATTTCCTCTCCGGTGCCAAGCTGCACGATTTTACCGCCGCTCATCACTGCGATGCGGTCGGCCATGACCAGCGCTTCCTCTTGGTCGTGCGTCACATATATGAAGGTGATGCCGAGCTTGCGATGGAGACCCTTGAGCTCGATTTGCATGCGCTTTCGTAGCTTGAGATCGAGCGCGCCCAAAGGTTCATCCAGCAGAAGTACCTTAGGTCGATTGATTATCGCTCGCGCAAGCGCCACGCGCTGCTGCTGTCCCCCGGAGAGCTGCGACGGGAAGCGGCCTCCAAAGCCTTCCATTCCCACTAGCGAAAGCACTTCATCGACCATGCCCGGAATAGCATCGCGAACAATTCCGCGCCGCCGCGGCCCGAATGCTATGTTTTGTGCGACCGTGTAGTGGGGAAAGAGTGCGTAGTGCTGGAAAACGGTGTTCACCGGCCGCTTGTTAGGTGGCACACCAATCATGTCGCGGCCGTCGATCCAGACCTCTCCCTCATTGGGCTCAACAAACCCCGCAATTGTTCGCAGGAGCGTGGTCTTACCGCAGCCGCTCGGACCCAGCAGAGCGACGAATTCGCCCTGCTGTACATTAAGCGAGACACCGGCCAGGGCCAGTACGGTCCCAAAGCGTCGGACTACGCTCGTCAGACAGATCAGGTCTGTACTCATGACGCAAGAGAATGTGGCTATTTGCTGACCACTTCGCGATTGAAGCTGTCGGTGATGCTTGCTCTTGCGGCATTCAGTTTGGTCCAATCCGAGATTGCCAGATTGTCAACGGAGCCTGTCGGGCCCCACGGCATACGCTGTTTGGCCTTGTCGCTAAGCACGACACCCTTTGTGGCTGGACCCACATATATCGTCTCTGCCATGCAGGTTGCGGGATCTTTTCCAACGGCGAAATCGACGAATTTTTCTGCTTCATCCAACTTCGGGGTACCCTTAACGATATGAACCCGAATATCGCCAGAAGGCGCACCTTCCTTCGGAACTGCGTATCCGATGGGCAGCCCTTTGTCCGCAAGCGCCCACCCCGCCTGCGCATAGTGAGCGCCGATTACCGCATCGCCACTCTGGAAGCTGTTATCGGCAGCACCCGAGGTATCGTAGAAGCTCGAGACTTTGAGAGATTTCAGTTTGGCCATTCCGGGTTGGAGGTTTTCGAGAGTGCCGCCAGCAATCTTGTTGATAAGTGCAATAAAGGGTACTCCCATGGCATTGGCAGGCGCAGGTGTTGTCACGACGCCGGCGTAGTCGGACTTCCAAAGATCGAGCCATGAGGTGGGAGGTGTTTTGACTTCCTTGGTGTTGTAGACGAGTCCGAGTGCGTAGTAGCCGGTACTGAGCGCGTATATCTCGCCGCCAGCGTTCTTATAAATGCCTTCGGGAACCATATTCGCCACGTTCGGGACCTTCTTCGGATCGATAGCGGCCACAAGACCTTCGGCGCTGGCGAGTTCGGAAATTCCACCATCCATCCAGGCTATATCGATCGCAGGGTTACCCTTTTCTTGACGTAGTTTTGCGATTGTCACCGAAGAGACACCTGGCTCTGGCGTGACCTTGATGCCGGTCGCTTTAGTAAAGGGGTCCGTAATGCACTTCTGGATCGTCTCACCCCAGGAACCGCCATAGTAGGCGACCGTGATTCCATCGGCAGCTTGGCTCGATTGGCCTCCAACCACGAGCAGGAATGCCAGTGTTGAGGCTACAGTTGCCATCAGTCTTGCATGCATATCCCTGTTCCTTTCGTTGTTAGATGCCCCTATTTCGCTCTAGCTTTTAGTCCGGCAGCAGCTTCATGGAATACTCGAATAGCGCGACGTTGTAGAAGGAAACCGCTATCTCCACGGTGTGCCCGTCGGAGAGCCGATACGAACGGGTGGCCTTGAGAAGCGGCGCTCGCTCCGCGACATCCAATTCGCTGGCGACCGCGCGGGAGGCAGGAACGGCGGTGATAACCTGAACGGCCTCGGCAATCTTCAAGCCGTTCGCTTCCTCAAGCATACTGAATAGAGTCCTATCGCCCAATCGGGTATTGCTGAGTCCTTGCCCGAGGTGTTCGGGGATATACACCTCCTCTAGGCCGAAGGCACCGCCGCGCGCTCGCGAGCGTGTTCCACGAAAGCAGAAGACCTTGCTCTTGGGTGGGAGACTGAGGCCGCGGGAAATCGGTCCGGGAGGAACGACGAGATGACGGCCCAGGGATACGTAGCGAGTGCCTGCCGCATAGTAGAGCAGATCGCGAATTGAGCCAGAAACTGTCATCGATTTGGAACTAGCTCCACCGGAGCGAACCACGGTCCCCATGCCGGACTTTGAGGCCAATAAGCCGCGTCGCTTCAGGATACTCAGTGCCTGCCGAACGGTGATGCGGCTAACGCCGAACTCCTGTTCTAGTGCCGGCTCCGGCGGCAACTGACTGCCGATAGGATAGTCGCCCTCTTGGATTCGTTGCTCAAGCTTGCTTGCGAGTGAGCGGTATAGGGGTCTGTCCATGTCACCAGGATAACGTTATGACTTTATGTCCTCAAGCCTGTTCACTAATGTGAAAATCGTCTTATTGCGGGCGGATCGATGTCGCCATTGCAGATGCATCTAAGGTGGGTGCCAACTGAGCACGCAGCTTGGCTCTACGACGTTGGCCAGAAGTAGGCACCAATAGGCGAGGTCGGAATGACTACTGTCACAAGATTGCAGCGCGCCTGCCAGGGAGCAGCGACCGATCGAGCGGATGTTCCATCGGTCCCTCAGCTCTTTCTTGCCGGCGCGAAGCTCGACGCGCCAGATTTCGGCGGAGCGGTCGTTGCGATCGATACCCAGGCCTTAAACCAAAATAGTTTCCGCTGTTCGATCGCCGGCCGGCGCTTGCCATAGACAATAGGGCGCTTCGGTGACCTGCTCGTCATATCTGTGGTCTTCTTCCTTCGGATCGTCCTCTCCTGAAACCAACTACCATCCTGATCCCCGCTATCCCGTCGTCCGTGCCTCTCATTGTGGTGAAGGAACGCCTTTTGTCGCTTGCCGACTTGTCCTCCAGCGGTATCGACTACTTGCGTACAGCGAAGTCAGTCACGTCGTTGTTGCGCGATTGGTCAGAAGAGTGGAAGAATTCGAGGAGAACAGTGGTGTTCGGCACTCTGGTTCCGAAGCATCTAGGTGATTTCTCGGTTCTCAAATCCATCTGTGAGATTGGCGGATGTGCGGTTGCAGTCGAAGAACACGAAATTACCACCGCTCAGCATGCTATGGGATCATAGGGAGGGCCTGTTCATCTGCTTTGTGGGTGCCGCAAGGGTCGCGGCGTTTAAGAGGTTGCGAAGCGAGAATTGGATCCGAGCGACAGACAAGGTTGTGCTTCTCAATATATCCGAACTCGATTGCGAGCCTCGCCACAATCATCGATCTCGGTAATCCTGAGCCGTTTCTGCGTCCTTTAGAGCATTATGTTTAGGTCGGGAGGCTAGAAACCAATGAAACCCTCTTTGAGTAAACCTGGATTCCCCAAGTGGAGGACCCGCCAGTGGGCTTGCCGAGTGGTAGTTGGAATGATGCTTTCGGGCGCTGTTCTGATCCTCACATCGCTACCGAGCCTCGCTGGCGTAACTGTTGCCGCGAACAGTGATAAGTGTACGGATCTTGGTACTCTCACCCCCGGCGAGATCCGCGTCGCCATCCTTTCGTTCATGCCGATCATAGGCCAAGAACCTGACGGGACACTAACCGGGCTCGATGGCGACAACCTGAAAATTTTGGCCGATAAGCTCGGGTGCAAGATCAATGCGTCCGTCACTGATTCAGCTGGCGCGCTCGCGGCAGTGCAGGCACACCGTGTGGACGCAACGATTGGATCGTGGGGGTGGACACCGGAGCGCGCGAAAGTCGGATTATTTACAGATCCCTTGTACTACCAGCCGGTTGTCATTGCCCAGCGCAAGGGAGCCACAATAAGTCGTGTTGCGCAGTTGACGGGACATTCGTTGTGCACGCTCACGGGATTCGTCTTTATTCCGGCGATGCATCAGGTCCCGCAGGCCACAGTCAGCACCTATCCGACCATCGCCGCTATGCTGTTGGACATCGAATACAGCCGATGTGACGTGGGATTTGGTAACCCGCTCGTTATCCCTTACGCGGAGGCTCACAACCCTGACCTCAAGGACCTGAGTTACGAGTACCTTGCTCAGCCTACTGATGATGAGCTTAAGGTAGCGCCGCTCTTTGGCGGCGTTGCTCAGGGATTTTCGGACGCAATTTATCTTCCGCTGGACGCAGAGAAACTTGAGAACGCCCTTAGCCCTCTGATCGATGAAATGGTCGTATCAGGAGAGGAAGCTAAGTTACTTCGAAAGTGGGGGGTAAAAGAGCCGGCTGTCTGGCTTACGCCGCGCGGACGTTTGGCCACTGAGAGAATTGGAATCGACCGACCGGCGGGCTGGCAAACTCCAAAATGCACAGGCTCGGCCTGCGAATGATCGCGGGAGAGCTTCGCTAGAGGAGCGCGTATCGCAGTTTCTTTTTGGAGCCGCTTCTAATATTTGATTCAGGGTACGCATCCACATGACGATTTTTGGCATCGAATGGTCTCTGTATCTAGGTGCCGTCGCGAGCGGGATACTTCGTACTGTCGAGTTCACCGCAGTGAGCTACATCGGTGCAATAGGTTTGGGTGCAGTGGTCGCAATTGGACGCACGCAGCGGGTCGCAGTGCTTCGTAGAGTGGCCGGCGCTTACGTCGAGATCATCAAAAACGTGCCGTTGCTGACTTGGATTTTCGTACTTTACTTTGGGCTGCCGTCGGTCGGAATCCGATTGCCGGGATTTGTGGCCGGCTGTTTGGCGCTCATTTTCTTTTACGGATCCTACATCGGTGAAGTTTTCCGTGGCGGCCTCCAGGGAGTAGGGCCAGGGCAGCATGAAGCTGCTCAAAGCATGGGGCTAACAGGCTGGCAAGCGTATCGCTATATAATTCTGCCGCAAGCTCTTCGGCTCGCACTTGCGGGCACTGGAACGATGCTCGTGGACCTGATTAAGGCGACCTCACTCCTGGTGACGATCGCCGGTGGCGAATTGATGACGCAGGGGCAAGAGATTACATCGGACACCTTCAAGGCTCTTCAGGTGTATTTGGTGATAGGTCTTCTTTACTTCCTTCTTTGCTATCCGACGTCGCAGTCAGTGCTCTGGCTCGAGAGGCGACTCGCGCAAGGAAGGCCATTGTCACTCAAACGCCGGCGCTGGTTGGCACTCGCCCATTCGGACCGAGCAGTAGAAAGTTGATGAGTTCCTCCGGCCGAGCGTGGTTCAGGAAGGTCGTGGATGTGAGCGTCTCGGTTTTGGCGCCGAATTTCACTGGGATCGAGACCACGGCCGATCCGATTGTGGCCGAGGTTCGAAATCTCTCGAAGCAGTTCGGCATGCATCAGGTGATACGAGACGTCTCTCTCAAGGTCGCACGAGGGAAGGTTGTTACCATCATTGGGCGCAGCGGCGTGGGCAAGAGCACGCTGTTGCGGTGCTTCAATCTGCTCGAGATCCCTTCAAGCGGACAGATCTTCCTGGAAGGCGAATGCATCTTTCACGACGGCCTGCAGATCTCGAGGAAGCGGTTGGTGGTGGCTCGCCGGCAGCTGAGCATGGTTTTCCAGCAGTTCAATCTGTTTCAGCATTTGACAGCAATTGAGAACGTCGCTTTGGCTCCCATCATAGCCCTAGGTCAATCGGCCGAGATCGCGATCGATGAGGCGGCTCGGCTCCTTGCGCATGTCGGAATCACTTCTAGAAAATTGGCCTTTCCTTCACAGCTTTCAGGTGGAGAGCAGCAACGCGTCGCGATTGCTCGAGCACTGGCAGTAAAGCCGGCGGCGATTTTGTTTGATGAGCCAACCTCTTCCCTAGATCCTGAACTTCGCGGAGAAGTTTTGGCGACTATGAGGCAGCTCGCGAGCGAGGGGATGACCATGGTGATAGTGACCCACGAGCTGAAGTTTGCCGCGGATGTGAGCGATCGGGTCGTTTTTATGGAGGGAGGACGCATCCTTGAAGAGGGATCTGTGGATCAGGTTTTGATCTCGCCGGTTCATGAACGGACCCGCCAGTTCATCGGATCATGAGTAAAATCGTGGTGCTCGCGCGATTCGCGCGCCTACCTTGTCAACGTCTCCGCCCTCCTCCGTTGCGGCGCAGGACAGGCTCAGCTCGGCTCGCAATGCGGCAAAAATGTTCCCCGCCGCGCTTGGCATTTTGAAAAGCAGCGGGTTTACATCCGAGGATCGTCACGCCTTTTGGCTTACGCTTGCCGTGAGCGCCTGCGGCACGATTTCACCCATCTCCACTCGGATAGATCCCTCGAGTCGAGATGCGATCACTGTCGCGACCATATCGTTCATTACGTTAAGAGTTGTATTTGTCATGTCGAGCAGATGATAGACACCTCCCACCAAAACGGCGATTTCGATCGGCAAGCCGAATGCCTTTACAAACACGAGGCCTACCACCAGTCCCCCGCCGGGGACTCCACCAGAGCCCGTCGCTAGGAGAAGTCCAGTTAAGACGATAACGATGATCGTTCCGAGCGGAAGCACTTGGCCCTGCGACTGTGCCGCAAACAGCAGAATGGCGGCTAGAAAGATACCTGTGCCATCTTTGGTAAACTGCACGCCGAATGGAAGCGTGAAGCCACAGACATTGCGAGGAATGTGCAGCTTCTCCTCAGCAATCTGGAGGGCTTGCGGTAGGCTCGCTAGGCTGCTTGTAGTGCCCGCTGTTGTGAAATACAGAGGGTATGTTCGCTTCAGAAAGAATGCCGGTGACACACGGGCAACCGCATAAAGTAGAAGCATAATTACGCCGAACATCGCAATTTCTGAGAGATAAATTGCACCCATAAATTTCAATAATGGACCTGCGACTTTCGAACCGTATACGCCTACGCTATATGCTGTTAGCACTCCGAGACCGATTGGCGCAAATTCGATAACGATAGAAACCAATCGAATGAACAAAGCCCGTCCAATTTCGAAGAATGATGCAACGCGAACTCGATCATGTTCTTGAATAAACAGTGTCGCCACGCCCA
>Ga0335079_10000187_pt1 | contig 72051 bp, 65 predicted proteins | sample Lox_Sample_33_FD_206719 | JGI IMG/M metagenome (GOLD analysis project Ga0335079, IMG submission 206719) | Soil microbial communities from Loxahatchee National Wildlife Refuge, Florida, United States - Lox_Sample_3.3 | ecosystem: Environmental > Terrestrial > Soil > Wetlands | place: USA...
GCCCGCAAGTGAACGTATGATGAAAGTGATGTTCCTGTGCACCGGCAATTCCTGCCGCTCCCAGATGGCGGAAGGGTTCGCCCGCGAGCTCGGCAAAGGCAGGGTCGAAGCCTTCAGCGCCGGACTCATGGCCGCGGGAGTGAACGCCCGGGCCATGGCGGTCATGAAGGAAGCCGGCATCGATATCTCCGGCCAGACATCCAAGGAGATCGACGCAGTGCTCATGCGCAGCATGGATGTCGTCATCACGCTTTGCGACAACGCCGCCGAGGCCTGCCCCTGGACGCCTCCCTCTCTCAAACGGCTTCACTGGCCCATCAAGGACCCGATCCTGGCGCGGGGCACCGATGCAATGATCATGAATGATTTCAGGCGAGCGAGGGACGAGATCAGGGGGAAAATACAGCTTTTTCTCAAGGATGTCCCGTCCGGCGGCGGAAAAAAAGTATAGGCGGGGAGCTCAGAACGAAGAAAAAAACAGTTGCAGGAATGAGAACATATTGGTACTATACGGAACAATTTTAGAAGGAATTGAAATTCATCGGGAGGAAGTATGGTAAGTCTGACAGACAATGCAGTCACGAAGTTCAAGGAAATTGTTGTGGCACAGGGCAAGGCCGGCGACGGGGTGCGCATATTCACCGTGCCGGGCGGCTGAAGCCCGTCACTGGCTATGGACATAGCCAAGGAAGCCCTGCGGGGCGATACGACGCTCGAATTGAGCGGACTCAGGGTGTTCGTTGAGGAGCGCGCCAACATAATGCTTGAGAACACGAACATCGATTTCAACGATAAACAGGGTTTTATCCTTTCGGGGATGCAGTCAAGCTGCGGCTCTTCTTGCAGCAGCTGCTGATCACCGGACCATCTTTTTTGCCTTCCCGCAACCGCTGTCTCACTGAGACAGCGGTTTTTTTTGTCCTGGAGCGGCTTGAGGGCGGACCGGAGGCTCAATACTTGTCAGGGTTCAGGCCGTGGGCCTTGCCCAGGAACTCCGCTGCCTTGTCCCTCATCCCCATGCCCTGGCCAGGTAGTCATAGACCATCCGTCATTCGGGTTCACCGGGACCGTCTCAGAGTAGAACTCGATCGCCCGGTCCGGAAGGCACTTTCTAAGATAACAGAACCCCCTGTTGACGAAGAGGCTGGCAGTGTCGATGTCGTCGAGGCTCCTGAGTTGCGGGACGAACATGAACTCCCGCATGCCTTCATCAGGCATGCCGTGCTCGACGTAAATGCTCCCGATGTTCACGCAGTCATTCATGCGGAAAGCCCCATGCTTACCGGGAAGCTTACGGGGAACGATGTCAATTCGGCATTGTTTCGTATCAATTATATGAATTTTATTGCTCATGCTGACCTGCGGGAGCAGCCGCCCGGTGCTAAAATAGGGATGGGGCAGTTGTGCGGCCTTTGGATACAGGTATGCCTCTTCTTGAAATCAATAACATCTCGTTTACTGCGGGTTCTCGTGCCGAGACCCCGATCCTTTCGGGGCTTTCCCTGTCCATGGATGCGGGCGAGGTGCATGCCCTGCTCGGCACCAACGGCACCGGCAAGAGCACCCTCGCGTGCCTGATCATGGGGTGCGAGGGATACCGCCCGGCGAGCGGCGAGATCCGGTTCAACGGCGAGATCATCAACGACCTCCCGATTCATGCGCGCGCCCGGCTCGGCATCACCATGGCATGGCAGGAGCCCGTCCGGTTCGAGGGCATCGCGGTGAGGGATTACCTGTGTCTGCGGCCGCAGGCCGGGGACGCGGCCTCCTGTCTGGAACTGGTCGGCCTCTCCCCGGCCCCGTACCTCTCCCGCATGGTTGACAAGAGCCTGAGCGGCGGAGAGCGCAAGCGGATCGAGCTGGCATCGATCCTGGCGCTCAGCCCGCGGCTCGCCATCCTCGATGAGCCCGACTCCGGCATCGACATGCTTTCGATCCAGGACGTCATCAACGTGATCAACGCGTTCCGGAAGAACGGGACCGCGGTCCTGCTCGTGACTCACCGAGAGGAGATCTGCAAGGTCGCCGATCGTGCGTCGCAGCTCTGCAACGGCAGGATCATATGCTCCGGCAAGCCTGAGAACGTAGCCGGGCATTACAAGTCCAGCCATTGCCTGGAATGCAACGGCGTGGAGTGCCACTATGTCTGAACTGGATCAGCTCATGCAGGCACTGGGAGAGGCGGGCGGCGATGCCGCGGTTCTCGCGGACCAGGAGACCGCCCATCTGAGTGTGAGCGGGAACTCCATCCTGAGCTCGCGCCTGGTGGAGGGGCTCGAGGTGGACGCACGGGAAACGCGGAACGGTATATCGGCCCGCGTCATCGTCCGGGAAGGGGTGAACCTCCGGAACCCCGTACATCTCTGCTTCGGCGTCCTGCACAAGAAGGGGAGGCAGGAGATCCGGATGGATGTGAAGCTCGAGAAGAACTCCTCGGCCACCTTCATCGCGCATTGCATATTCCCGAAGGCGGAGAAGGTCGTGCACAAGATGGACGCGAAGGTCGAGATCGGCGAGGGCGCGGAGATGCGGTACTCCGAAACGCATTACCACGGGCTCTTCGGCGGCATCGAGGTTCTGCCGAAGCTTTCGGTAAACGTGGGAAAGGGCGGCAGGTATTTTACGGAATTTTCCCTCGTGAACGGCAGGGTGGGGAAGCTCGCCATCGATTACGAGGTTAGCACAGGGGAACAGGCGGTTGCCGAACTGGTCGCCCGCGTTTTTGGTCATGCCGACGACGAGGTGAAGATCAGGGAAAAGGTCGTGCTCGCGGGCGAGAACGCGCGGGGGCTGATCAAGGCCCGCGTGGCGATCGAGGACGATGCATTCGCGGAGATCACGGGCATCACCGAGGGCAACGCAGCGGGTTGCAGGGGGCACGTGGACTGCATGGAGATCGTGAAGGACCGGGCCGTGGCCAAGGCGATACCGCTCGTCCAGGTGAACAACCCGCTCGCCAAGGTCACCCACGAAGCCGCAATCGGAAGCGTGGACAAACGGCAGCTGGAGACGCTCATGGCACACGGGCTGTCGCCGGAGGAGGCAGTGGATCTGATCGTAAAGGGTATCTTGCGGTGAGGGCAGCGGGGGATAGGCCAATCCGGACAAAAGCAGCCTTTCCCTCGAGCGCCGGTGTCTCAGAGTCAGGCTGGACAAAGGGCCGTCCTGTGCTTCATCCATTCGTGAGGGCGCTCTCTCACCCCTGAAAGTGCTATCATATAAATGGGGACACTTTTTCCCTTGTATTGCCGGGGGTAGCGCATGGAGCGAACAACCTCAAAATCTATCATCCGCATCACCGCATGGTATGCGGTCTTCGGCGGGCTGTGGATCGCCTCGTCGGACCGTCTTCTGGAATTCCTGGTTGCCGATCCGCACCGGATCACCGTCATGCAAACTTACAAAGGCTGGGCATTCGTGGCCGTGAGCGCCCTGCTTCTCGCTCTCCTGGTCCGTCGTGAGCTGCTCGCCCGCGAAAAGACGGAGCAGCGGCTCACCGCGTCAGAGCTGAAATACCGGACCCTGGTCGAGGCGGCGAACGATGCTGTGATCGTTGCCGAAGCGGACACGGGCGTCATCATCGACGCGAACCGGAAGGCCGCCGAGCTCACGGGAATCCCCATCTCGTCGCTCATCGGGATGCGTCAGCCCGACCTCCATCCCGCCCAGGACCGGCAGCACTGCAGGGAGGTGTTCGAGCAGGTCCGGAGCGGAGGCGTGATCCAGACCGCGCGCTGCATGTCCCGCCGCGAGGGCAGCGAGATCCCCGTGGAGATCAGCGCCGGTGTGATCGATATCGGCGGGAAAAAGGTGGTTCTGAGCATCTACCGGGACGTTTCGGAGCACGCGGCCGCAGACGAACGGTTGAGGCGGGAAAAAGAGCGCGCCCGGATGTATCTCGACGTGGCGGACGTCATTCTCGCAGTCGTTGGCGACGATGAGTTGGTGAAGCTCATCAACCGGAAAGGGGCAGAGATCCTGGGCCTTCCGGAGGAGGAGATCGTCGGCAGGAACTGGTTCGACTCCTTTGTTCCCGAAGACCTTCGTGCCAGCGCGAGGGCCGGGTTCCGGAAACTGCTCTCCGGAGAAGCGGGGCCTGCCGGCTACGCGGAGAGCCCCGTGCTCGCGAAGAGTGGCAGGGAGCGTACCATCGCCTGGCGCCACACGCTCATCCGGGACGAGGCGGGCAGGGTCACCGCCGCCCTGAGCTCGGGTGAGGACATCACGGACCGCAAGCAGGCTGAAGAGCAGGCCTCCTGCCGGCTCGGCAACCTCGCCGCCCTCCACGCCATCGACCTCATGATCACCTCGACCCAGGACCTCCGCGTCATCCTTCGTCAGTTCCTCGACCTCGTTGTTGCCCAGTTCCACGTGGACGCAGCTGACGTGATGCTCGTGAACCGCCATGCGCCTGTGCTCGAATACGCCGCGGAGACGGGATTCCACACCGCGGGCATCCGCCGCTCGAGCCTGCGGATGGGGGAAGGCCTCGCCGGCATCGCCGCCCTCGAGCGGAGGGTCATCAGCACGCCCGATCTCCGGGACCCGGCGAGTGGATTTCTGCGTCCGAATCTCATCGATGGAGAAGGGTTCGTTGCCTATTATGCCGTGCCCCTCGTGGCGAAGGGCATCGTAAAAGGCGTGCTTGAGATCATGCATCGCTCGCCACTCGTCCTCGACCAGGAGCAGCGTGAGTTCCTCGAATCCCTCGCTTCCCAGGCGGCCATAGCTATCGACAATGCATCGCTCTTTGACGAGCTCCAGCGCTCGAACATGGAGCTCATGCTCGCCTATGACGCGACGCTCGAGGGCTGGGCCCGGGCCCTGGAACTCCGGGACCGGGTGACCGAGCGGCACACCGAGCGTGTGTCGGAGCTTACCGTCAGCATCGCACGGGCCATGGACCTGCGCGAGGAGGACATCGTCCACATACGCCGCGGTGCGCTCCTTCACGATCTCGGAAAGATCGGCATTCCCGACAGCATTCTTCGGAAGGAGGGACCGCTCACCGATGATGAACGGGAGCTCATGCGGCAGCATCCCGTCTACGCCTTTGAGATGCTCAAGCCCATAGCCTACCTGAGGCCGGCGCTCGATATTCCCTACTGCCATCACGAGCGGTGGGACGGCGATGGCTACCCGCGCGGGCTCAAGGGTGAACAAATCCCGCTGGCGGCAAGGATATTCGCCCTCGCCGACATCTGGGACGCGATCTTTTCCGCTGACAGGCCCTACCGCCGTCCGCTCTCCCGCAGCGAGGCCTGTGATCACATCCGCGGCCTCGCGGGCAACCACCTCGACCCGAAGGTCGTGGAAGCGTTCCTGCGCATGGATGATCAGGTATGCCCGGTCATGCCCCATTCCGGGAAGAAAGAAGAAACGGTCCGCTGATCTGAGGCTTTCTCACGGGAGGAAGCGGGGTTGCTCTGAGCTCAAGGAATTCTTTTTGTGATTTCAAGGGGAGCGCCGGCTTGCTGCGCCGTTTCGGGTCAGGAAAGAGACGTACCGATTCACCGTTGTGCCCCATCGAACGTCATGGAAGGGAGCCGCACTCACGATGCCTCTCAGTACGCTGAACGTTCTGAAGAGGACAGTCGCGTCACTGGTCAACCGGTCATTGAGCCCACCCCTTCGGAGCCTCAAAAAGAACGTTCCCGCTCTGGATATAGGAGTGTACGTTGCTGCAGCCCACGCCTGCACATGCGTGCTTCACTTCACTCATTTCATCAAATCCGGTGAGAACGATGGGACGGGCATTATCGGACTTCCATAGATCTTATGAATAGGATTATGGGGTAAACATGCGCTGGCACTGCACCTGATGGGGTGCTGCCGGCCCGGCTTCGATGATCTCCGGACAGTACCCCACTGCTGCAGTCCGTACGGTCCAGCCCGCTCATGCTGCGGAACCACTTCCGGCCCAGGGCTTACTCAGGCTGCTTTCCTCCTGATGTATTTTTCGCGGGCTATGCCGACATCAACGGAATAGATCGTTATATCTTCTTCTGTGAACACTTTTTTCAGCGTCTCTCGCAGCGCATCGCGGACAACGTTTTCATAGAGCTGTACATCGTAATCGCGCATGTTCTCATCAACCCCCTGAAGCGGTACGTCAATGTTCAACTCGATATCGGGGACCACCTTGAGCCACATATCGGTCACCTCCTTCTTCGCAGCTAACACGTAACCCTCTTTGCGTAAATTATAGCACCATGGCGTGATACGGCCGTCTCCCTGTCGTACCGAATAATAATAACCGGGACCGCAACGAACCTGAAGTCCCTTCTTCCTTCAATATATTCATATTCCCCCTCGCTCCCGGTGATGTCGTGATGAAAAGCGCCTACGCCATCTCTGCGCGTTGCTCCAGTTGATCGCAGGAAGCGGACCTGCGCGGCTAGTCCACTCTTTGCCTAAATCAACGTGTCCAGAGTACTCAAGAAGTTGACGAGATCCTGTTTCTTTTGATTGATGAGTCCGGTGGCGTAACGCTGATCTCAAAAATTTACCGCGTCTATTGGCGGGAATAAGGAGGAAAGCTGATGCTTAAGTTGCAACACTCCTTGCGAGCGCTGCAAATCATCCCTATTCAGCTGTTTGTCTGGCACAGGGAATCATTGGGGGGTGAGCGAATACCGCACCGACCGTGCAGAGTCCGTCCCAAAGAAAGTCCAGTTTGAGCGGCTGGCGTATGGACAGCATCGCAAAGGGCGCGAGCATGGACAGGGTTATGAACTTTCAGGAGTATCTACAGCTGGCCAAAGTTGTACTGGCTGTAGCGGATCCTGTTGGTTGCACCTGAAAGAAATGCTCGAACAGTGCGATCGCTCGCTCAGTTCGGCAGCTACGTACCCTTTCGGTCATTTAAATTGCGGAGATGAGCGTACCAGGCGAACGACATAAAGACATTCGATATTCAGAAAAGCGAAATAGTACGGAAGATCACATGATTGGTATATTTTCTTTCGCAGCCCGGAGAGGAGTTCGCATGCCGCAACGAAGCCTTGTAAAATCGGTCAATTGCCGGGATGATTTACTTTTGGCCATTTATACTTTAGCCCTAAAGTTTCTGCAATTTCCTGCCGATAAAATAAGAAAATGCGCGTTTATCAGGGGGATCGCATGGCTGAAACAACGCAGTCCATTTCGGAGCAGGACGTCAGGCGGTATATCAAGGGTTTGCACGACCTCTCCACCATCCCGGTACTTCTCGGCAAGATACTGAGAACGGTCCAGGACGAGAACGCCTCCACAAGCGAGCTCCACAAACTCATCACGTTCGACCAGGCGCTGGCGCAGCGCGTCCTGCGCATGGCCAATTCAGCCTATTTCGGCCGTTCGGGCCAGATAAAGGACATCGAGCAGGCTATCATGTTTCTCGGCTTCGAGCGGATCCGTTCCGTCGCGATCGGCATGACGGTCATGAACGTGGTGCCGACGAAGGGCTCCTTTACCATAGAGAACCTCTGGATCCACGGGTACGAGGTGGGATTTCTCGCCTCGGTCCTGACCGACTACATTCCGCTCACCATCCCGGGCGAGTGCTTCCTTGCCGGCCTCCTGCACGACCTCGGCCGGGTCGTCTTCTGCAGCATGGACCAGAAGAAGTTCATGGCAATCGGCCCGGACGATGATATGCTGGACTGGGAGCGGACGATCTTCGGGTGCACCCACGCAGAGGCGGGGGCATGGTTCGTCGAGGCGCTCGGCATGCCGAAGGACCTCGCGGAGATCACGAATAACCATCATCATCCGACGCTTGCGAAGGAACAGAAGGATATTACCGCGGCGGTGGCGCTGGCAGAGGGGCTCGTGGGCAGGTTCAGCCCCCGGAAGGGAAACGACAGCATCTGGACCGGTGAGCACGATGTGCTCCTGTCCACATACTCGATCGCCGAAGAGGATATCAGTTCAATGGGAAATAGGCTGACGCAGGCCATGCCGGACATCGAACAGGTGTTTGCCAAGGCTTGAGTGCGTGGTAAGCTCCGACCGCCTGGACAAAAAAGTGCCGGCGGGAAGGTGGGGGGGAGGGCTGAACACCGCCGGCACGTGCTGCAACGGGAAAAGCTGTTTTGTACACTACCCTTGACTCTATTCCTGCCTGAACCGATTCCTCGCGTTCCTTGTTCTCTTTCTTGCGACCCTATCCCTGGCTAATATAATATCTGATGATTAGAATTTGATGTGTGGGGTAAAAAAAGGGGGGGTCACCCTTCGGAATAACCCCCTGTCATGAACCGGTCCTTAGGCCGTGCCGGTTTTACAGGCTTTTTGTTTTTTGATTCGATACTGCTCGGAAAGATGTCGCAACGCGGCCGCCGCCTGAACGACGGTGCCGCCGCTGGCGTGGCGCTTGAGGGCGATGACCGTTGTTTCATGAACCGACTTCGAGTTGTTTCTTTCAATCGCTTTCATGGAGGGACCTCCGAAAGGATGGAACAAGGGCATGTTGCAGAGCGAAGACTCAGTGTAATGAGTATAGCACATATTGTCAATAAAAAAATGGTCATACCGTTTCGCGGTCGCGCAACTATGACGGGTCATACTTCCGGAAAACGAGGGCCCCATTAACACCTCCGAAGCCGAGAGAGTTGGAGAGCGCTGCCCGGACCGCTATTCTGCGCGCTTTGTGCGGCACATAGTCGAGGTCGCAACCAGGATCGGGGTACTCGAGGTTGATCGTGGGAGGGACCATGCCATCACGGAGCGCGAGGGCGGTTATCGCGGCCTCCGCGGCTCCCGCTGCGCCGAGCATATGGCCGAGCATCGATTTGGATGAACTGACCGCGATTTTCCGCGCATGGGGCCCGAAAGCCTTTTTCAGGGCAAGCGTCTCGATCCGGTCATTGGACTGCGTCCCCGTCCCGTGGGCATTGACGTAATCGACGTCTTCGGGCCGCATGCCGGCGTCCTTCAGGGCCAGCGTCATGGCTCGCGCCGAACCGTCGCCGTGCTCGTCGGGACGGGCATAGTGGAACGCATCGGACGTCAGTCCGTAGCCGGCAAGCTCCGCGTAGATCCGGGCGTTCCGCTTCTCCGCGTGGCCCCGTTCCTCCAGGACAAGGACCGTTGCGCCCTCGGCGAGCACGAACCCGTCGCGTTCGCGGTCAAAGGGCCTGCTCGCCTTTTCCGGCTCGCAATTCCGCAGGGAGAGCGCTTTTGCCTGGCAGAACCCCGCAAGGATCAGGGGAGTCAGGGACGCTTCGGACCCTCCGGCGAGCATCACATCGGCGTCGCCTCGCTGGATGATCTTCATGGCCTCTCCGAGGGCGTGCGTGCCCGTGGCGCAGGCCGTAGAGACATCGAGACAGGGTCCCTTCGCGCCGGTCTTCATCGAAATATAGGCTGATGCCATGTTCACCAGCGACATGGGAGTGTAGAAGGCAGACACCGCCCGGGGTCCCCGCTGGAGCAGCGCGGCCATGTTGGTCTCGGTCGTGCTGACGCCGCCCCTGCCGGACCCCACGAGCACGCCCGTCCGTTCGGGGCTGACGCCTGCGGCGGGAAGACCGGCGTCTTCGCGAGCCATGAGAGCAGCGGCCAGCGCGTATTGGATGCAGGGATCGGTCCTGTTCGCTTCTTTCGCGTTCATGAACACGCGCGGGTCGAAGCCGGTGAGTTCGCCGGCAATGCGGCAGGGAAAGGCGGAGGCGTCAAAGCGGGTGATCCGTCCGACGCCCGAGCGGCCTTCGAGCAGGGACGACCAGGTCGTTTCCCTGTTGACCCCGAGGGGTGTGAGCATTCCGATCCCGGTGACCACAATTCGCAGCGTCATGCTGCGCAGTATAAAAGGTTTCGGCAGGTTTGTCAAAAGACCCTGTTCCTTCAAGGTATTCACCTTTGACAACGACCTGGTTTGTGGTATAGTTGAGCCAGACGAATACTGTTTCTCATCCTGATATTGCGGAAGGGGGCCCGAGATGAAAAAACCGGAACTGCAGACCATGATCGTCCGTGAACTCAAAGCTCTGGCCGGAAAGATGAAGGTGCAAGTGCCTTCGGAGGCCAGGAAGGCAGACATCATCAAACTCTTGTCCGCAGCTTTCAAGAGCAAGCCAGCAGCAAAAACGGTCAAAAAGAATGCCGGGGCCAAGCGCGCCGTTGCATCGGTAAAAAGGAAAGCAGCTCCCGCAAAGATCGCCATCGCAAGAAAGAAAGCGGCAGCCCGTCCTGCATCGCTGACGAAGCCGGCTCTGCGTCCGGACAAACCGTCCGTCGAGATGCCTCCCTCGGGCCGTGAATGGAAGACCCCTCCCGGAGTAGAGGAGCCTATCATGGCGCAGGAGCGCGTGTCCGACGCGAAATATTACACCGGGCCCGAACGGAGGCCGACGGCCGCGGCCGCCTACGGCGAGCTTCCCGCGGGGTACGGCGAAGAGAAGATCGCCATCATGGTGCGCGATCCCTATCTCGCCTATGCCTATTGGGAGGTTACGCAGGAGCGGCTCCAGCGGGAAAAGGCCTGGTTCGGATGGGACGGCAAGCTGACGATCCGGATCTATGATGTCACCGGGGTCCAGTTCGACGGCCGGAACGCGGTCGGGTACTTCGATCAGGACGTGGATGAACTGGTCGGCAAATGGTACTTCGATCTGGGCAGGCCCGGCCACTCCTTTATCGCGGACATCGGACTGCTGTCTCCGGAGGGAAGATTTCTTACCCTCGCCCGTTCGAACCGCGTGATCACGCCGAGGGACGGGGTCTCCGATGTGGTCGACGGCGAATGGATCGTCGTGGACGAGGAGTACTGGAAAATATACGGGCTCCGGGGAGGCCCTTCCTCGCAGCAGCTCCAGGAGAAGGGAAGGCTGAAACGGAGACCGCAGGTAACGTCACCGGGGATGTTCCCGCGGGGGAAGAAATAGTCCTCCGCCCTCGTGCTCATTTTCATACAAAAGTCCATCCTCACCGGGATGGACTTTTGTTTTGCAATCTGCTATCGTGCCTTTCGGCAGCGCCCTGACCGGAGGATTGCCTCTTCCTGCCACGATGGCGCCGCCCCTTCCCGGCCCGTGGTGCCTGTCCCCATTGACGCTATTCCGCTGAAGCGGCACGGGATGCAGCGTCATCATCGCCCGCCGTGTCAGGCCGCGTGAGGGGATTTCCCGGGATTGGATGACGCGAACCCCGGCAGGCACTGTGCAGGAACCAACCGCACCCATGACCAATCGCCCCGAACGAGATGAAGCAGAAAAAAGCATCGGGCCGGACAAGCCGGGCCGGGAGCGCGGCTCCCTCGCACTGGTGCTGCACAGCCACCTGCCCTTCGTGCGGCATCCCGAACATGAACAGTTCCTCGAAGAGGACTGGCTGTTCGAGGCCATCACCGAAACCTACATCCCCCTGATCAACGTGTTCGACGGCCTCGTGGACGACGGCATTGATTTCCGGATCACCATGAGCCTCTCGCCGACGCTCGTCGCCATGCTCGCCGATCCCCTGCTGCAGCAGCGGTACATCCTGCATATCAGCCGGTTGGCCGAGTTCGTCGAGCACGAGCTGGAGCGGACCAAGGGTGACCCGCGGTTTCATTCCCTCGCCCTGCTGTACCGTGACCTGTTCCGGAATGCCCGGCATGTGTTCGAGGAGAAGTACGGACGAAATCTTGTCACCGCCTTCCGGAAATTCCAGGACCTGGGCAGGGTGGAGCTCATCACCTGCGCCGCGACCCACGCGTTCCTGCCCCTCCTGAACAGCAGGGAAGCTGTCCGGGCGCAGATCATGGTCGCCGTGCAGCATCACCGGAAACACCTGGGCAGGGAGCCAAAGGGCATCTGGCTTCCGGAGTGCGGCTATGCCCCGGGGCTCGATGAAGTCCTGAGGGAAGCGGGGCTCCGCTTTTTCTTCCTGGATTCCCACGGTGTGTACCACGCGTCGCCCCGCCCCCGGTACGGCGTGTACGCGCCCGTCTGCTGCCGTTCCGGGGTCGCCGCCTTCGGCCGGGACATGGAGTCGTCCAAGCAGGTTTGGAGCACCAGGGAAGGCTATCCCGGGGATTTTGACTACCGGGACTTCTACCGCGACGTGGGCTTCGACCTGGATTACGAGTACGTCAGGCCCTACCTGCACCAGGACGGCGTGCGCGTGAGCCTGGGGATCAAGTATCACCGCATTACGGGCGACACGGACCAGAAGGAGCCCTACGACAGGCGGCGGGCGCTCGACAAGGCCGCGGAGCACGCTGGGAACTTCCTGTTCAACCGGGGAAAACAGATCGAGTCGCTCTCCAGCAGCTTCGAAGACCGGAAGCCGCTCATTGTCGCGCCCTATGACGCAGAGCTGTTCGGGCACTGGTGGTTCGAGGGCCCCGACTGGCTGAACTTCCTGATCCGGAAGCTCGCCAGCGACCGGAAGACGGTCAGGATGATCACGCCCACGGAATATCTCGCGGAGACGCCGGCCTGCCAGACCGTGGACCCGCCCCTGTCGAGCTGGGGCATGAACGGATACTCCGAGGTATGGCTCGATGATTCGAACGACTGGATCTACCGGCACCTCGACAAGGCCGCCGAACGGATGACCGGGCTTGCACGGGGCCACGCCGGCGCAGAGGGCCTCGTGAAGCGCGCCCTGAACCAGGCGGCGCGGGAACTGCTCCTGGCGCAGAGCTCGGACTGGGCCTTCATCATCAAGACGGGCAGCCACGTCGATTACGCGCTCAAGAGGACCCGCGACCACGTGCTCCGGTTCACCAGGCTCTATGACGAGATACGGGCGAATCGTATTGACGAGGGGTGGCTCCAGACGATAGAATACCGTGACAATATATTTCCCGATATCGACTTCCGGGTCTATGCTTAAACCGTCCGTTGTCAAAGAACTGAAGAAGATCGTCGGAGCGGACCATCTCCTGGTCTCGCCCGAAGAGCTTATCGTCTACTCCTACGACGCTACGCGCCGGGAATCGCTTCCCTGGGCCGTGGCGCGGCCGGCCTCGGCAGCGGAGGTCTCGGCCATTCTCGCCCTGGCCAACCGGGAGCTCTTTCCCGTGGTGCCCCGCGGCGCGGGAACGGGCATGTCAGGAGGGTCGATACCCGTGCGGGCCGGGGTGGTCCTCTCCCTGGAGCGGATGAACAGCATCCTCGAGATCGACGAGCAGGACCTTATCGCGGTCGTCGAGCCCGGCGTCGTCACGGGCGACCTGCAGCAAGAGGTCGAATCGCGAGGACTCTTCTATCCGCCCGACCCCGCGAGCCACCGGTTCTGTACGATCGGGGGGAATATCGCCGAGTGCGCGGGCGGACTCCGCGCCGTCAAGTACGGCGTCACCCGGGACTATGTCCTCGGTCTCGATGTGGTCCTGCCCACGGGCGAACTGGTGCGCACGGGCGCGCGGACGCTGAAGAGCGTGGCCGGCTACGATCTGACGAGGCTGATCGTGGGGTCCGAAGGGACCCTCGGGATCGCGACCAGGATCATTCTGCGGCTTCTCCCTCTGCCTGAGAGCGTCCGGACCCTTTCCGCCTTTTTCGGTACCGTTGAAGGCGCCGCGTCGGCGGCGTCCGCGGTCATCGCAAAGCGAATCGTGCCGCGAGCCCTGGAGTTCGTGGACCAGGCGGCCCTGCGGGCCGTCGAGGGCTATCTCAAGGAGGACCTCTCGGGCGGCGCCGCTGCCATGCTGATCGTGGAGGTGGACGGCCCTTCGGAGTTGACGGAACGCGAGATAGCGCTCGTGGAACAGGTGATGAACGCGTGCGGGGCGACGCGCATTGTTCGTGCCGGGACGGAGGCCGAACGGGAGCGGATATGGAAGGCCCGGCGGTCCCTGTCGCCGGCGCTCTACACGATCAAGCCGAAGAAGCTGAACGAGGACATCGTCGTGCCGAGAAGCAGGATCCCTGACATCCTCCTCGCCATCAACGGTATCGCCGCAAAGTACGGCCTCCTGATCGTGAACTTCGGCCATGCCGGCGACGGGAACATCCACGCGAATGTCATGGTCGACGATTCCGAGCTTGAGAAAGGCCGGGCGGCGGTGCGGGAGATTTTCCAGGAGACCCTGAGGCTCGGCGGCAGCATCTCCGGAGAGCACGGAATCGGCCTTGCGAAGTCGGAATATCTCCCGATGGAGCTGGGACCTGCGACGATCAACGCCATGCAGAAGATCAAGCAGGCGCTCGATCCGAACAACGTTCTGAACCCGGGGAAGATATTTCTCTAGTCGGAGCCATGCACATGCGTATCGGACGGAACATACTGACCCTGATCCTGGCAGCCGCATGCTTCCTCGCCGCGGCGCCTGCGGGAAGGGCGGGCGAGAAATCGTCTCCTTCGCTGGAAGAGATCAGAAAACAGGTCGACGGCCTGCAGCACGAGGCCGCGCTTCTCGAGGAGGAGAACCAGGGGCTCAGGAGCATGCTGGAGGACCCGGACGACAACGAGATCTACCTCGTCGTGGACACGGAGAACAACCGGCTGACGATGAGGCGCGGGGGCGAGGTGCTGCTGGCAGCAAAGGTCGGGACCGGGAGCCGCCAGTTCGTGAAGGAGGAGACAGGCCGGAACTGGCTGTTCGAGAGCCCGACGGGATCGCTCTCGGTCCTGGGCAAGGAGCGGAACCCGGTCTGGATCAGGCCCGACTGGTCTTATGTAGAGGAGAACATGCCCGTGCCCGCCGAGAACGATCCGGACAGGATCGTGCGGGGCGTGCTCGGCAAATATGCGCTCATCCTCGGGAACGGCTACAAGATCCACGGCACCAAGTATACGGAACTGCTCGGCACGCATTTTACGCACGGATGCATCTCCGTCGGGGATGGGGACCTGGAACGCCTGTACCGGAGCGTGAAGATCGGGACCAAGGTGTACATCTATTAAGGGGGTCGGGGGCAGAGTATGCGAAAGAATGCAGGGTACGGCTGGCTGCTGCTCCTGTTCCTTCTCCCGGCGCAACCGTCTTTGAGCGTTGCTGCCGCGGCTGAGGAGGGGGAGCGGGAAAAGCTCCTGGAACAGCGGAAACAACTGGCAGCAACCGTCGAGAAGCTCAGACAGGAGCAGGACTCGCTGGTCTTCCTGAAGACCATGCAGGCTTCGGATTCCAAGTACCTGGTCCTGGACCTGAGGGCCGCAAAGGGTCAGCTCAGGTACAAGAACCGGACGCTGAAGGACCTTCATATTCTGCAGCGGGAAGGGACTCCCGCCCGCACGCAGAAGGCGGTCGTGCTGACCAAGAAGATCGAAGGCCCCCGTCAGCGCTACGCCCTGGTTTTCGGCAGATCGCTCATCCTCCAGCCACGCGGCGCGGCACCCTACCGGGAGGACTCGATTCCCCGCGCCGTGCTCACGAAGAGGGACTTCTCCGCTCTCTACTACGCACTGGAGGACGGCGCCATGGCATACGTTCTTCTCTGATCACCGGACGCGGCCGTTCTCAACCGGTGCTCTGCGCATTCCGGTATGTCCGGTAGCGTATGCTGTTCTTGCCGTTATTCTTCCCCTCGTACATCAGGTCGTCCGCCAGCTTGATCATGGTATCGACCGATTCCGGCGGATCATCAAAGGCTGCCATCCCGAAGCTGAAGGTGACCGGCCAGCTTCGCTCCTGCATGACGTCGAACAGGCTCGCCCGTATCTTTTCCAGCACCGTAATTGCCGTCCTGATGCCCGTCTCCGGGAGGAGCAGGATGAACTCGTCGCCGCCGACCCGTGCGATGGTGTCGGTCGCGCGGATCTGCCCCCGGATGGTCCTCACCGTCTGCTGCAGCAGGGCGTCGCCGATGCTGTGTCCGAACCGGTCATTCACGGCCTTGAAATTGTCGACGTCCATATAAACGACGGTGAAGGGGTGATAATACCTGCGCGACCGGCTGATCTCGGCCGCTGCCAGTTCCGTGAAATACCGGCTGTTTACGGCGCCCGTGAGGTAGTCGCTCCTGGCAAGCTGTTTTTCCTGCTCCAGCGACGCCTTGAGCGCGGAGAGGGTGTACACGACGATCAGAAAGAAAAGAATCTGCACGATCAGGTTCCCGTAGGGGATGGCGACATCGGAAGGGGTGCGGCGCGACAGCACATCGGCGAGCGACCAGGCCGCCGCGCTCACGACGGACAGGAGCACGCCGGCGCTGATGCCGACGAACCAGGTCGACAGGAATACGGGGATGAGATAGAAGATGAAAATGGAAAGGTCGGGGCCGGTGCCGTAATCGATGAACCCGAAGAACAGGACCAGTGCGGCGGACAGGAGGAGTAGCTGGTATTTCGGGAGGTTTCCCAGGGTGTGGAATATGATACGCATACCTTCCCCTCCTGATTAAATTATAGTTTATTTTGAGGGGGACGGCTTGATTTTTTGAGCCCGTGCGTGCGGCGACAAGCTTTTCGGGTTGACTCAATCCCGGTTCCCGGTATAATACGACCATGCGCGAACTGACCAGAGGGGAAGAATTTTATGACGGCATCGCCCTGCTCGGAGACCCGGTTCACGGGTATATTTCGTTCACCACGCCCCGCGGCGCAGGCGAAAAAACAGAGAAGGACCTGATCGACACCGCGTGGATGCAGCGGCTGCGCCAGATCTACCAGCTCCAGAGCGCGCGGTGGGTGTATCCCTCGGCCGAGCACAGCAGGTTCCAGCACTCCCTCGGTGCGATGCACCTTGCCGGAAGGTTCGCCCGTCACCTCTATCCTTCCCTGAAGGCGGCGGCAGCCGATTGTCCCTCGGAGCAGTACATCGAAGAGCTGCTGCGCATCGCGGCCTTGCTCCATGATGTGGGGCACGGCCCCTTCGGCCATTTCTTCGACGACAATTATCTCGACCAGTTCGGGCTGACCCATGAGAAGCTGGGGCAACACATCATCAAGGCCGAGTTGGGTGACGCGATCAGGGCCATCCGGCGCAGTCCGTCGGGAGAGTTCTCCAAGGGGGAGCGGCTGAACCCCGACCAGATCGCCTTCCTGATCGGCAAGGGCGCCGTCACGCAGCAGGGGAAACAGCCCCGGTGGCTCCAGTTCCTCCAGCCGCTGCTCTCCGGCATCTATACCGTTGACAACCTCGATTACGTTCTCCGGGACGCCTATCTGTGCGGAGTGGCCGTCGGCGCCGTGGACATCGACCGCCTCATGTATTACACCTTCTTTACGGATAAGGGGCTCACGCTGCACAAATCGGGTCTCAGCGCGCTGAACATGTTCCTGAACGCGCGGCTCTACATGTACACCAATGTCTATTATCACCGCACCACGCGGGCCATTGACGAGCATTTGAAGGAGCTGTTCAAGGACACGATGGCGGCGCTGTTCCCCTACAATCCCGTAGAGAACCTGCCGGAATACCTCGAACTGACGGACTGGTCGCTGCTCGAAGCGGTGCGTCGCTGGGGCACGAAGGAGAACGGAGCCACGGCAAAGCTCGGGCAGGAATGGGCGGCTATCCTGTCGCGCGAGGTCAAGTGGAAGATGGCCTACGACGTGACGCTCTCGATGCGCGCCTTTGAAAAAGGGAAGACGATCATAGATGCCGCCGAGCTGGTCAAGCGGATCCGCAAGAACCTGCCGCAGCGCCTCAAGGACCTTCAATTCCGGGTCGACATGGCGAGCCAGGACCCGAGGCCGATCAACCCGCTCATGATGGGAGAGCGCCAGATCCATGTGTTCGACCCCCTGACGCGCAGGGTCGAAAAAGAGCCGCTCAAGGATTTTTTCGACTACATCCCGGCCCGGGTGGTGCAGTGCCGGGTATTCACGCTGAACCACGACCACGACAGCGTGCTTGCCGATATCGTCGAGAAGGTCCTCGGAATCCAGGAAGACAGCATCAAGACGAACGTCTGATAGCTACTGTCGCCATTCCTCCCAATAGTTTCAATCCTCTTATATCCCTCGAAGCTAATTCTGCGGTTTTTTAAAGGCATTTATCGCCTGTTTCACTTACTAGTGTGTAGCGGATATTATGTCAACAGCCTTCTCCTTTACTGGTTGTAATTTGCAAGTGAACACCCTGCCGATACGCTGCGGGCGCCGCAGGCGACCGCCATCTTCATCGGCTTGTTAGACCGCCACGCGGCCGTGCATGCCCGTCCGTGGGACAGCGAGATCAGGCCGGTGTGACGTCATAATCCGGTAGCTCGATGTCGTCGTGAAGGCCGCGGCCGACGAAGAACTCGGCGATGAACGGCACTCCCATCAGCTTTGTCACTGCATTCCGGAAGGTGATGCCTACGGAAGTCCTTGGGGCGAATGATGAAGCGAATCTCGCCGCCGATTCCTGCTTCCTCTTCACGAACGGCATCAACCGCTGCTCGTAGCGGGCGAACGCTGTAGCAAAATCGTCGGCGCAGGCGTGAAGCTCGCCGGCGAGGACGTACGCTTCCGCGATCGCAAGGCCGGTCCCTTCGCCGGCCATCAACGAGACGCACGCTGCTGCGTCGCCGACCAGCGCGATCCGTCCCTTCGTCCATCGGTCCATCCGGATCTGGCTGACCGTGTCGAAGTAGATATCCTTAGCGGATTCGAGCTCTTTTTCGATCCCGGGCCACTCCCAGCCGGCGTCGGCGAAAGCGTTTCTGAGAATGGATTGTGGATCGTCGCCGCGCATGTACTCGTCGCGAAACACGAAGAGGAACATCGTTTTGTCGTCACGCATCGAGAATCGTGAGATCTGCCTCCCAGGCAGGCCGTGGCTGAGGTAGATTAGCTCATCGCGCGGACGGTAGCCCTCCGCCTCAAAGGCCGCGACATGGTAATCGAGCGAGACTTTGAAATCCGATTCCGGTCCGAACGCAAGTTGACGGACCCGCGAATGAAGGCCGTCAGCGCCGATGACGAGGTCGGCATCCCGCGGCTGCGCGTGATCAAAGGCGACGTGAACTCCGTGGTTGTATTCTTCGATGGCAGCCACCGAATCGCCGAAGATCGTTTCAACTTTGCCTTCAATGGCACGATACATCGTCGCCGAGACATCAGAGCGGGGCAGGCTGGTGAAGCGATTGTTGGTCATGCGACCGAAGACATCGACATGAAATCCGCCCCGCTTGAGACCGCGACCATCGACGAAGCGTACCTCGCGCACTTGATAGCCGAGGCGTCGGAGATCGGCGATGACACCCATCTTTTCGGCGATGTCGTAGCCGATGCCCCAAAAGTCGATGACGTAACCGCCGGCACGCAGCAACGGTGCTTTTTCGACGAGGACAACGTCATGCCCCGATTTCGTCAGCCAGTATGCAAGAGTCGGCCCAGCGACGCCAAGGCCATTAATGACAATGTTCACGGCGATCCTCAGTGTCGGTCTAACGACGAGTTGAGCCCCGCGCCGCAGAGCGCGGGACTCGAACGACTTGTTAGTAAATCATCCGATTTGATTGAATTACATAGCATGACAATCTCATACACTTGCCTTTATTGCTTTGCGATCCTTCATTAAATAGATGAAATATGAAAGCGAGGCGTACATGCCGGGCAAAAAGGTGGCTGAAAATATCAGTAACGAATTCTCTTGTTGCGATCGGATAACAAACAGCAAATAGATAACCAAGTTCAGCACAAAATATAAAGCAGTTCCAATTCCAACGATGGAAAAGAACACCTTCTTTCTGAAGTAGAGAAAGAGGAAGATTGTATAGGTTAAAAGGGCTCCAACAAGCATCATTCCACGTCTAAAGAAATCAGCGTTTGAACTCTGAGGATTAAATGAATTGAAGGTGACGACCAGCATGATTAGCAAGAGATGGATTGAAAGTAAAATCGATACAAATTTTCTGTGCATTGGGCCTCCTCCTCAGAACTAACAAGATATTAGCGAAACGACAATATTGAATCCACTTTATTCGAGCCGTCAAAACGAAATAGACATACCATATTGAAAAACCGAGTGATTGCCAATTGACTAATATTCCATTTATCACAAATTGATCTTAAATTAACTAATATGCAAATACGGTATTAGTCAATTGCTATTTTCGAGGCGTAATCCGTAATTTCAATCATGCCACTACGATTTGGTTTCGGGCAGAAGCTCTTATCGCCATAGCTCTGAAAGCACGATTGCTTCCGTTTTACGCCTGAGTGCGTCTCCGATTTTATCGTTTCTTCCCGCGCTTCACGATTTCCTTCACTGCCCGGACAATGCCCGCACGGGAGATCCCCTCAAACTCCAGGAGTTCGGCCGGCTTGCCGCTCTTCGGCAGGGCCCGCACCGCGAGCGAGTGCACGGGAGCAGGATGCCCGGCAAGGGCCGCTGCCACCGCCTCACCGATCCCGCCCTCCGGATAATGGTCTTCGACGGTGACGAGCGCCCCGGTTTCTTCCGCCGCCTGTGTGAGCGTCGCCAGGTCGAGCGGCTTGATGCAGTACAGGTCGATCACGCGGACCATGACCCCCTTTGCCTTCAGTTCCTCATAGGCCGCGAGCGCCTCATGCACGGTGATCCCCGCGGCGACGATCGCCGCTTTGTCCGACCCGCTTGACTTCAGCACCTTGCTGCCTCCGATCCGGAACGCCTCATCGTTCCGGTACAGGATGGGGGTCTCCATTCTCGTCGTCCTGAGGTAGACGATCCCCCGGTGGCCGGCCATGATCTCGACCAGCTTTTCCGTCGATACCGCATCGGAGGGATAGAAGACCACGCTGTCCCTCAGCGTCCGGAAGAGCGCGATGTCCTCCAGCCCCATCTGCGATGACCCGTCCTCGCCGATCGACACGCCTGCGTGGGAGCCGCAGAACTTGATGTTGGCGTGCGAGTACTGGCACATGCGGATCTGGTCGCAGGCCCGGGTAAGGAAGGCAGCAAAGGATGATACGAAGGGGATCTTCCCGCGGAGGGAGAGTCCGAGGCCGGTCCCGACCATGTTCTGCTCGGCAATGAACATCTCGAAGAAGCGCTGCGGGTTCGTTTTCTGGAAGATATCGGCATAGGTCGAATTGCTGACCTCCCCGTCAAGGACCACCATGGCCGGGTGGAGCGGGGCGATCCGTTCGAGCGCGTTCCCGTAGGCGCGTCGGGTCGCGATTGGGACGGCGGGATCGTAGGCCAGTGCCCGTGCTTCCCGCGGCTCCTCCGTCTGCGGCCGCAGGTCTTCGGGTTTCTCGATCCGGCCGCGTATCGTTCTGTCCACGGGTCCGAGGGCTTCCAGGGCCCGGACGAGTTCATCTTTTTTGAGCGGCTTCCCGTGCCAGCCGTTCTTGTCCTCGATGAACGGCACTCCCTTGCCCTTGATCGTTCTCGCGATGATCATGGCCGGCCTGTCCCTGGCCTGCAGCGCCTGCCGGTACGCCGTCAGGATCTGGGGAAGATGGTGCCCGTCGATCACGATCGGCTCCCAGCCGAAGGATGTTGCGCGGTTCCGGTACACGGAGAGATCGTGGCCGTACATGGTCTCGCCGCGCTGGCCGAGCCGGTTCACGTCCAGGATCCCGACGAGATTGTCCAGCTTGTAATAGGCGGCGATCTCCATGGCCTCCCATTGCGAACCTTCAGCCATCTCGCTGTCTCCCAGCAGGACATAGGTCCGGTACGGGAGCCGGTCAAGGTATTTCGCGTTCAACGCCATGCCCACGCCGATGGAGAGACCCTGCCCGAGCGACCCCGTCGCCGCCTCGGTATACCGGAAGGCCGGCGTGGGGTGGCCTTCGAGGGGGCTGCCAAACTTCCTGAAGGTCATGAGCTCCTCTTCGGTGACTGCTCCGGCCGCGGCCCAGAGCGAGTAGAACAGCGGCGACGCGTGGCCTTTCGAAAAGATCAGGCGGTCGTTGTTCGGGTTATGGGGATCGTCGAGGTCGTATCGGAACGTCCCGCCGAACAGGAGGCCGGTCATGAGGTCCGCGGCGGACAGGGAGGAAGTGGGATGGCCGGAACCGGCCTCCGTGGACATGACCAGGCTGTAATAACGGATGAGTCTTGCTATTTCTTCAAGATTATTCATGGCTGCCTCCCATTGATTTTAACCGTTATGTCAAACTTTAACCACAGAGCACGCAGAGAAATGCATTTGATCTTGGTAAGTTCGGGAGTATTTCTTTACTTCCGCTCTGCGTCCTCTTCGGGTTCCTTAGCTATTTATCTTGAGTTTTTTCAAAACTACTTAAGAACACAGAGACTGTTTCTTCCCCTTCTTCCTCAGCGCGCTCTGCCTGCGCCCAGCGCCTACGAGTGGAACCGCGAGTGCAGGGTGTGGTTTCATTTTCACTCTTTCATTTTCATGAAACTGTTGACACTACCATTTTAACACGACCGGAAACACGGCCCCCGGACCACTCCGTCAGCCGATCCCGCTGCGTCCGTATGCAGGCGCGGCTTCCGGTCGTGTCTACGTTCTTCCGATGACCCGTTGAATGATCGCGAGCAGCGGCCCAGGATACACGCCCAGCCAGACGAGCAGTACGGCAAGAACGGCAAGCACCGCATTGCCCAGCCGGGAGGCCGGCTCCCCCGATGGCTGCGAAGCGTCTGCCTGGGAATAGAGCGCTACAATGACCCTCAGGTAATAAAAGAGGCCGAGCGCGCTGTTGATCACGAGAGCGACAACGAGAAGCCAGAGGCCGGAGCCCACACCCGCGGCGGCCACGTAAAATTTTCCGATGAACCCGGCTGTCAGAGGGATGCCGGCCAGCGAGAAGAGCATCAACGTGAAGACGCCTGCAAGCCACGGCCTGCGCCACGCGAGGCCCTGATAGTCTTCCAGACGGTCGGCGTCCCTGTCCCGTGTGGAAAGGATCGTGACAACGCCAAAGGCGCCGAGAGTCGTGACGAAATAGGCGGCAAGGTAGAAGGACGCGGCCCCGGTCCCGAGCGGGCCCGCGGCCAGCAGCGTGACGAGGAGATACCCCATGTGGGATATGGAGGAGTACGCCAGGAGACGCTTCACATTCCGCTGGAGCAGGGCAAGGAGGTTCCCGGCGAACATGGAGGAGATTGCAATGATCGTGACCACCGTGAACAGGGCGCTGCCGGGACGGAACCCAGTATGGCTGAAAAACCGGAGCACCAGCGCGAACACGGCCCCCTTCGAGATCGTGGCAATGAAGGCGGTCACCGGCGCCGGAGCGCCCTCGTACACATCGGGCGTCCAGAGATGGAAGGGGACAGCGGCGAGCTTGAAGCCAAGGCCGGCCAGGATCAGAACGATGCCCGACGTCACCACCAGGCCGTGCGCGCCGGGCTCTGATGCCCGGTACGCGATCTGCGAGAACTCCATGATCCCGACCGCCGCGTAGACGAGCGCCATGCCGAAAAGGATGAACGCGGAAGACACGGCCGCGAGGATCAGGTACTTGACGCCCGCTTCGACGCCGCGTTCGTTGTGGCGCTGGTAGGCTGCGAGGGCATAGAGGGAGACGCTCAGGATCTCGATCCCGAGGAAGAAGGACGCGAAGTGGGTGCTCACGGCCAGCACCGCGCTCCCCATGACGGCGGTCAAGAGGAGCAGGTAATACTCCTCGTGCGGCCCGCTCTGCATTTCCAGGTAGGAATAGGAAAGGGCCGCGATTGCGAGTCCGGAGCACAAGATGAGACCGAGGAGGAAGAGCGCAAAGCGGTCCACGATGATGAGGTCGCCCACCTGTTGGGGCGCCATCACCGCAACGAGCGGGAGGGACGCAGCGGCAAGGGCCAGCCCGCCGAGCGTCAGGGCGGCGGCAAGCCGATGGCTGCGGCGGAACGCGATGCCGAGCATCACGATGACAACCGTGGCCAGCACGATGAGGAGCGGCATGAGCGCTTTGATGTCCTGGCTGTTCATAGAATACGTCCCGTTCTCTCTCCGGCCGGTTGCGGTCCATCGGGACGCTCCTGCCGCAGGTCCTGCCTCGCATCGATCGGCTGCCCGGGAGCAGGAAGGTATTGAGCCGGGCGAAGGGCCGGTCCCGCGGTTTTGAGAACAGGACCGGGGGAAAGCCCGAGCCAGAATATGGCGATGACCATGACGCCGAGGACCGCTGTCTCACGCACGGAAAGGTCGGGTACGGCATCTGTTCCCCGCCTCTCCCCCTGGAACGTTTGCTGGATCATCCAGAGCGCATAGACAGCGGAGAGCACCAGGCCGGCTGCGGCAAGAGCGGTTGCAACGCGGTCCGCCCGGAACGTCCCGAGCAGCACCATGAACTCGGCCACGAAGTTGCCGAACCCGGGCAGGCCGAGCGACGCCAGGCCGAAGACGAGCGCCATGCCGCCCAGCCTCGGCGCCAGAGTCCAGAGGCCGCCCATGCGATCCATGTCGCGCGTGTGCAGGCGCTCCTGGATCAGGCCGACGATGATGAACAGGGCGCCCGTGCTCACGCCGTGGGCGAGCATCTGCATGACAACGCCCTGCAGGGCGGTCATGGTCCCGGCGAAGATGCCCAGGAGCACGAAGCCCATGTGGCTGACGCTGGTGTAGGCCACGAGCCGCTTGAGGTCGCTCTGCGCAAAGGCGAGGACAGCGCCGTAGAGAATGCCGATGACGGCCAGGACGAGCATGATCGGCGAGATGGCAACGGCCGCTTGGGGGAACAGCGGCAGCACGAAGCGGAGCATGCCATAGGCCCCTGTCTTGAGCAGCAGCCCCGCAAGGATCACGCTGCCGGCCGTGGGCGCTTCCGTGTGCGCGTCGGGAAGCCACGGATGGAAGGGGAATGCCGGAAGCTTGACCAGGAAGGAGACCAGGAACCCCAGCATCAGCAGGAACGACGCCCCGTGGGGGAGCGAAGACTTGACCAGCAGGGAATAATCAAAGGTGTAAAGGCCCGTTGCACTGCCGTGGATGAAGTAGAGGCCAAGGATGGAGAGCAGCATGAACAGTCCGCCTGCCTGCGTAAAGATGAAGAACTTGAGCGAGGCGTAGACCCGGTTCTCGTGGCCCCAGATGCTGATCAGAAAGTACATGGGCACGAGCATCAGTTCCCAGAAGAAATAGAACAGGAACAGGTCGAGGGAGAGAAAGACGCCCACGATGCCGGCCAGGATGGCCATCAGGTTCAAATGGAAGAAGCCGACGCGCTCGCGGACCTCGGTCCAGGAACAGAGAACGGACAGGATGCCGAGGAACAGCGTGAGGGCGACGAGGACAAGGCTCAGGCCGTCCAGGGCAAGGTGGATGTTGATGCCGAACTGGGGGATCCAGGCGCCGTACAGCTCCACGAGCCACGCGCCCCCGGAAAGAGTGAGCGATGCGGTTGCATCACGCCAGACTACCGCGAGCAGCACCGTATCTGTGACAAGCGCCGCGAGCGAAACCCACCGGGCGGCCATGCCGCTCCAGCGGCCCAGGACCCATGCCGCAAGACCGCCGAGAACCAATATGAAGATCAACCATGCAAGGATCATAGTTTTTACTCTGTATCAATGATCTCGTATTAGTCTGCACCCTCTCGTTCGTCATTCCTGCGAAAGCAGGAATCCAGGATCTAAGCGAAAAACCACACCCTGCACTCGCGCTGCCGCACTCGTAAATGCCGGGTGCAGGCTGGATTCCGGGTCAAGCCCGGAATGACCGCATTTGAGGACAGGTTGAAGACGATAGGGCGATGTCCGCTCTATTATGAGACCGTTGATAAGCTCAGCGGGCCGCAGGGGCCGGCTTCGCAGCTTACCGCAAAAAGATGACGATTCCCAGGTACACTACGGCGCCGGCTGCAAGGGCCGCCGCATACCAGCGGATGTTTCCCGTTTGACTGCGGCTCAACAGGGCATGAAGTTCCCGGTTGACAGACGCCACGGCGGAATACCAGGAATCGACGAAATCGTTCCTGTTCGTGCGCGCGACCCAGAGGAAGGGCCTGACCAGGACCGCGTCATAGAGCCGATCGAAGCCCCAGCCCGAGAACCAGAATGCGCGGAGCGCGCTCATAGCCTGGTTCTTTGCGATGCGTTCCGCGGACCGCGGTATCCAGAGGTAGACGACGATCGCAGCGAGGATTCCCGCGAGGGACACGGCTGAAGCAGCGATCTGGGAAGCGATCTCCGTGCCGCCTGGATGGTGCGCTGCAGCGACGTCCCCGAAGACAGGCGCCAGGAACGTTGAAAAGAGCGGGAGATTGCCGAGCGTTTCGGGAAGGTTCACGAACCCGCCCACGATCGACAGCACCGCGAGGACCGCGAGCGGCAGTGCCATCCGGATTTTCGGGACGCGGCTGATCTCGATCTTCGCCTCGCCGAAGAAGGTCACGAAGACCATGCGGAAGGCGTAGAGGGCGGTGATGAATGCGCCGGCAAGGCCTGCCGCCCAGAGCCAGGTGCCGCCCGCGGGCGAGGACAGGGTCTCCCCCAGGATCAGGTCCTTGCTGTAGAAGCCGGCGGTGACGAGTGGCAGGGCCGAGAGCGACGCCGCTCCGACGAGGAAGGTCCAGAACGTGAACGGCAGCCTCTTTGCCAGACCTCCCATACTGAACATGTCGTGTTCATGGCGCTGGGCGAGGATCACGACGCCCGCAGCGAGGAACAGCAGTGCCTTGAAGAACGCGTGGGTCATGAAGTGGAACAGGGCGGCCGACCATGCGCCGACGCCGAGGGCCAGGAACATATAGCCGATCTGGCTGATCGTGGAATAGGCCAGGACCCGCTTGATGTCCTTCTGGGCGAGGGCGCTGAAGCCGGCGACCAGGAGCGTGATCGCTCCGATCACGGCGACGGCATGCTGCACCTGCGGCGCCAGCGTGAACAGCACGTGGGTGCGGGCGATCAGGTACACGCCGGCGGTTACCATGGTGGCGGCATGGATCAGGGCGCTGACCGGGGTGGGGCCTGCCATCGCGTCCGGCAGCCAGGTCTGGAGCGGGAGCTGCGCCGACTTGCCGATCGCGCCGCCGAGCAGGAGCGCCGCGGCGAGCGTTGCAGAAGGCGAGCCAACGGGCCACCTTTGAGAAGCGGCCTGCATCAGCGGCTGGATGTCCAGCGTGCCCAGCTCGTTGAACAGCAGGAACAGCCCGAGCGCCATTGCCGTGTCCCCGATGCGGGTCACGATGAAGGCCTTGCGCGCGGCCGCTCCGTTCGCGGGGTCCCGGTACCAGAAGCCGATGAGAAGATAGCTGCAGACCCCGACGCCCTCCCATCCGAGGTAGAGCAGCAGCAGGTTGTCGGCTAGCACGAGCGTGAGCATCGAGCCGACGAACAGGTTCATGTAGGCGAAGAAGCGGCTGTAGCCCTCCTCGTTGTCCATGAACTCCGAGGAATAGAGGTGGATCAGGAACCCGACCACGGTGATCACGAGGACCATGACGAGCGAGAGCGGGTCGAGCAGGAATGAAAAACCGCCGGCGTACCCGTCGAGAGGCACCCACGTCCGGATTGTTTGGCGCAGAACATGGCCCGCAAAGGGCGAGACCATGAACCGCACCCCGATCAGCAGGGACAGCAATGCGGACAAGGCGACAGAGCCGACGCCGACTGCGGTCACCCCCGCTTTCGGCAGACGGCCTCCGACCAGCGCCAGGATGAGGAACCCGGCGAAGGGCAGGGCGGGTATGAGGAAGAGAAGATCTTGCATGGTTCGGAGTTCAGCTTGAAAACAGCTATCCTTTCATCCTGCTTGCCGCATCGCTGTCCAGCGTGTTGAACCGGTGGTAGAGCTGCAGCACGAGCGCCAGCCCCACGGATACCTCGGCGGCAGCCATGGCAAGAATGAAAATGAACATGACCTGGCCGTCGGGCTGGCCCCAGTGCGACCCGGCCATGACGAAGGCGAGGCCGGCCGCGTTCAGCATGATCTCGATGGACATGAGCATGAAGACGATGTTCCTTCTCACGAGCACGCCGACGAGGCCGAGCGCGAACAGCAGTGACGCCAGCATGAGGCCGTGCTCCAAGGGTATGGTTGAGATCATGGAAGCTCCTCAATTCTCCGCGGAGTCACCGAAGCAAGTGTATGATCCCGTCCCCGGTGACGACCTGTCTCTGTTGCAAAGTATCAATCCTTGTGCGGCCTGCCGAGATGGTAGGCGCCTACCAGTCCCGCAAGCAGCAGGATGGACGCCAGCTCGACGCCCAGCACATAGGGTCCGAACAGGGCGATGCCGACCTGCTTCGGTCCCATGACGCGGCTCGAGGACACCCCGGCCTGGCCGCTCGTTATCGTGAGGATGAGCTCTCCCAGCAGGACGAGCGCAAGGAACGACGGCCCCGCCCACGCTGAGGGCCTGAGCCACTGGGACTCCTGCAGAGCAGCCTCCGGCCCCATGTTCAGCATCATGATGACGAAAACGAAGAGCACCATGATGGCCCCGGCGTAGATGATGATCTCCAGGGCCGCTGCAAAGGGAGCTCCCGCGGAAAGGAACGCCGTCGCCACGGCGAGCAGCGACACGATAAGGTACAGGAGGGCATGCACCGCATTCTTCTGGATGATGACCAGGAGCGTAGAGAGGGCGGCCACCAGGCCCGACAGATAGAACAGGTCAATCATGGGATCATCCTCAGGGCAGCAGCGACCGGGTGTCCACCGGGGGCTTCTCCTCGATGCCTTCGCCCTTGTCCTTTCCCTTGATGCCGATGCCGGCAACGTCGTAGAAATCATACCCGTGATACTTGCCTTGGCCGCTGATCAGGAGGTCCTCCTTCTCGTACACGAGGGAGGGCCTGCGGTACTCGCACATCTCGTAGTCCGGCGTGAGCTGGATCGCGTAAGTCGGGCATGCCTCCTCGCAGTATCCGCAGAAGATGCAGCGCGAGAAATTGATCCGGAAGAACGCGGGATACCGCCTGCCCGTCTCATCGACGGCGGTCTGGAGAGAGATGCAGTCAACGGGGCAGGCGACGGCGCAGAGATAGCACGCGACGCAGCGCTCGTTGCCGGCGGCGTCCCGGGACAGGATGATCCGGCCGCGCCACCGGGCCGGGAGCCGCTGCTGCTTTTCCGGATACAGGATGGTCACCCGCTTCCGGAACATGTGCATCAGGATGCCGCCGATCGTTCTGATGATGCTGATCATGGTTTCACCTCGTTATCCCCTCGCCAAAAGGACCGCGCCCGTCACGAGCAGATTGAGCAGGACCAGGGGCAGCATCACCTTCCATCCGAACGCCATCAGCTGGTCGAACCGGAGGCGCGGCAGCGACGCGCGGAGCAGGATGAACAGGCAGATGAAGAGAAAGGTCTTCACCATGAACCAGGCCAGGGGCGGAAGGAAGGGCCCCAGCCACCCGCCGAAGAAAAGCGTCGTGATCATGGCCGAGATGAGCGTGATGCCCAGGTATTCTCCAACGAAGAACATGCCGAACTTGAGCCCCGAATATTCCGCGTGGAACCCCGCCACGAGCTCGTTCTCAGCCTCGGGCAGGTCAAAGGGAAGGCGGTGCGTTTCGGCGACGCCGGCGATCAGGAAGATCACGAAGCCCGCAAATTGGGGGATGACGAACCAGAGGCCCCTCTGCGCATCGACGATCTGGCCCATGTCGAAGGAACCGGCGAGCATCACCACGCCCATGAGCGAGAGGCCCATGAACACCTCGTAGCTCAGCATCTGGGCCGCTCCGCGCAGTCCGCCGAGCAGCGCGTACTTGCTGTTCGAGGCCCAGCCCGCGAGCACGACGCTGTAGACCCCCAGGGAAGACATGGCCAGGAAGAACAGCAGGCCCACGTTGAGGTCCACCACGCGCACACCGGGCGCGAAGGGGATGACCGCAAAGGACAGGAAGGTCGTGATCATGATGACGGCCGGCGCGAGAACGAACACGGGCTTGTCCGCGAAGGGCGGGACCCAGTCCTCCTTGAAGAAGATCTTGATCATGTCGGCAACGACCTGCAGCAGGCCGAAGGGCCCGACCCGGTTCGGTCCGTAGCGGTCCTGCCAAAGCGCGAGCAGCCTGCGCTCGAGCCAGATAAGCCCGGCGCTGACGATCGTGAGCGCGGCCAGAATTGCGACGATCACGCCAAGCTGGATCAGAACGGGGCTCATCGCTTCACCTCGGGAGAAGGCGCCGCTGACAGCGTGCCCCACGCGGGCAGGTCAGCAAACATACCCGGCAGGCCCACGGGAAGCACGCCGACGTCCTCGGGAAGGTCCGGTACCAGTCTGGACGGGAGGCGGAATGATGCCCCGTTCACACGGACCAAGACAGCGTCGCCTTCACGCAGACCGATTTTGTCGAGCGCCTTCTGGTCCAGCCCCACATAGGGTTTCGGTGACAGCTCAGCAATGCCTTGGGAATGGATGCTCATCTCCTCGGACCCGAAGATATGATGACTTGAGACGAATAACACCTGGTCCTGGCGCGGCGCAAAGGGAGCAGGAATGGTGAATGGAGGATGGTGCTTCTGCCCGGCCTCGAGCAGCCGGATGCCGGGATCTCCTCCCAGCAGCGGCCCCCCAACCTCGGACTGGAACTTGTTGATCGCCTGCGGCGAGTTCCATCCCGGCGCCCAGAAACGGGGGATCAAGGGCGATGGCGGCTTTCCGCTGAACCCTTCCATGGAATAGGCGAGCGGCGAGTCAGGGTCTTTCGGAGGCTTCGGTTCAAAGACCGTGACATTGGCGAACATGGCCGTGCGGCCGCTGTAGCGGTGGGGCTTGCGCGGAATTTTCATGTCAACAGCGCGGAATGCTGCAGGTGGAGCGGCGTCCCGTATACCGGCCAGATCAGGCAGCGCCCGGGAGAGAGCCGTTACGACGTCATCCAGATCCTGCCACTCACGGCCTTCAGCACTGCCCTGCAGAGCCATGATATCCCTTATCCAGCGCCAGCTCTCCTGAACATCTCCCTCCGGAACGTAAACCTGGTAGAAGCGCTGCGCCCGCCCCTCGCTGCTGACGAACGTGCCATCGGCTTCCGCAAAGGTTGCGGCGGGCAGAATACATTCAGCTTTCAGCGTTGTCGATGTGCCGAGGTGGTCGATAACAATAACATGCTTGATGCCGGCAAGAAATCTGTCTGCCTTGTCCTTGTCCATGCGCCGGTAAAGATCGTTCTCCAGGATGATGGCGGTGTCGGCCCTGCCTTCTTGGACAGCCTCGCGCGCCTGCCCGAAGCTTCCGCCTCCCATAAGACCCGATCCCAGGGTATTGCATTCGGGAACTACAAGGCCGAGGCAGGGAGTCCTGTCCTTTCCCGACAAAGCCCATGCCACGCTTGCCGCGGCCTGGATCACCTTCTCGCTTCCGCAGCCCGTGCCTGAAACGATCAAGGGACGCCGCGCATTGCCGAGCTCTTTGGCGATTTCAGCCGCGAGCAACATCGTTCTTTCATCCAGCCCGGAGACCGCGGGCAGATCCCTGTTCAGCGCATGGGCAACAGCAAAGCCGAGCCGCGCTATATCGTCCGGCGCTGCGTAATAAGAACTGCGTGCAACGTCATCGAGCTTTGTCTTGTAAGTTGCTGCAATGAAAAATTCTCCCTCCCTGTCCTGCGTGGCGTTCCGGATTGCCGTATCGTCCCAACTAGGGAGATGCTGCTCCACGGCCGTTTCCACCTGTTTCCGGCGCGCCGCCTGACGCAAAGACAAGGCGAGTATCGGTGCCGTGTTGGTCACGTCCTCCCCGAGTACCAGGACCGCGTCGCAGGCTTCAACCTCCCGGAGCGAAGGCGAGCGTACGGGCCCGTTCTGCAGGATATCGATAATGAGCGAAACAAGGACTGCCTCTTGGTCGGCCATGCCTATATGGAAATGCTCCGGCCCGACGAGCGTACGGAGAGCGAAGTTCGATTCCAGCGAGGCGCGCGGCGATCCGATCCCGATGATGCCCCTGCTTTGGGACAGGATATCCCTGATCCTGTTGAGGACCGGCTCCCTGTCCACAGGCTGCTGCGCATCCTCCGACTCTCCCGGAACTTTTCCCGAAAGAGATCGGTCACCCCTTGTCAGGGGCTGGAGGATCCTCTTCTCGCTGTTCACGAATCCGTACCCGTACCTGCCGCGGTCGCAGAGAAAGTATCGGTTCACCTCGCCGTTGAAGCGGGTTCGGATGCGGCGCAGCAGCCCGTACCGCTCCCCGGGGATGGTGTTGCAGCCGACGCCGCAATGGACGCAGACGGAAGGCGCGGTCTGCAAATCCCAGCTTCTCGAGTACTGGTGCTGAAAGGTCTTGTCCGTGAACACGCCGGTGGGGCAGATCTCGACGAGGTTGCCGCTGAACTCGCTCTGGAGCACGCCGTCCTTCTGGCGTCCGAAATAGACATGGTCATGGACGGCGAAGACGTCGAGGTCGCGGCCGCCGGCATAGTCCCGGTAATAGCGCACGCAGCGGTAGCACTGGATGCAGCGGTTCATCTCATGGGCAACGAAGGGGCCGAGGTCCTGGTTCCAATGCGTGCGTTTTTTGAAGCGCGACCTGCGGTACGTGTGGCCGGTCATGAGGGTCATGTCCTGCAGGTGGCACTCGCCGCCTTCATCGCAGACCGGGCAGTCGTGGGGATGGTTCAACATGAGAAGCTCGATGATGTTCTTCCGGAACGACCGCGCCTCGGGGTCCTCGATCGAGATGCGCATGCCGTCGCGCACCGCGGTCATGCAGGACATGATGATCCTGCCGCGTGTGTCCTTCTCGTCCTTGAACTCCTTGACCGCGCACTGGCGGCAGGCGCCCACGGAGTGCATGGCCGGGTGCCAGCAGAAGTAGGGGATGTTGAAGCCCAGGGAGAGGCACGCCTGGAGCAGGTTCTGGCCCTCTTTGACCTTATAGTTTCTGTTATCGATATTGATCGTAAACATTTTTGACACAGACGGACACTGATTTTATATGATCAAAAAACCCTTCTGATTATTCTTATTTTCTCCCCAAAATTGATCAAGAGGCCAACCTTGATACCCGTGGCCTTAAGATAATTTACGCTTTCAACCCCTTCTGCAGAAGTTTTATCGCCATGGCATTCTCGTATACTTTCTCAGCAAATCCAAATCCCAGTTGTTTGTATACATCATAGGCACAGCCGATAATTTGATCCGTTAATTCAGAATGTACATAGTTTTTATCAAACCTTATCATAGGCGCTCAGTGTCCTTCAGTGTCAAGAATCGTTATCTATAGGAACATCTCTTCTCTCTTATATGCCGTTCGAACTCGTCCCTGAACAGCGTCAGCCCGCTCCGGAGGGGCTCCATGGCCCCCGGCGCAAGGGCGCAGTAGGTTTTGCCCAGCCAGAGCGAATCGCCGAGCGATTGCAGTGTCTCCAAGTCCTCCATCTCGCCTTTTCCCTGCTCGACGGCCTCGAGGATGTTCGTCACCCACGGCAGTCCCTCGCGGCAGGGAGTGCACCAGCCGCAGGACTCCCGGGCGAAGAACGCGGATAGATTATGCAGGGCGCCGATGGGGCAGGTTCTGTCATCGAGCACGATCATGGTGCCGGTGCCCATCCTGCTGCCCGCCTTCATCACGGAATCGAAGTCCATCTTCACGTCGAAATGGTCCCTCGTCAGGAACTCGGTCGAGGCTCCCCCCGGCAGCAGGCAGCGAAAGCCGTAGCCGTCCTGCATGCCTCCGGCGCGCTCTTCGAATATCTCCCCGATGGTCGTTCCCATCGGCAGCTCCCACAGCCCGGGCCGCTTCACCCGGCCGCTCACGCCGTAGAGCTTCGTGCCGCCGTCGTCGGTGCGGCTCAGTTTCTTGTACCACTCGGCCCCGTTCGCGACGAGCGGGGGCACGTTGCACAGGGTCTCCACGTTGTTCACGACCGTGGGCCTGCCCCAGAGGCCGACGACCTGGGGGAAGGGGGGCTTTGCACGCGGCATCGCGCGCCTGCCCTCCAGCGCGTTGAGCAGCGCGGTCTCCTCGCCGCACATGTACCGGCCGGCGCTGACATGAAGATGAAGCTCCAGGTCGTGCCCGGACTGAAAGATGTTCCCGCCAAGACAATTGTTCCCGTATGCTTCCTGGATCGCGGCTGCGATTCTCTTCTCTGCGACCGTGTATTCCCTGCGCAGGAATATATAGGCAACGGTAGCCCGGATGGCAAGGCCGGCGATGACCATGCCCTCGATCAGCAGGTGCGGATTTCGCTCGAGCAGCATCCTGTCCTTGAACGTGCCGGGCTCCATCTCGTCGGCATTGGCAACAAGATACGTCGGCCCCGGCGTTTCATCGCCGAGCGGCACGAAGCTCCACTTCATGCCGGTATTGAAGCCCGCGCCGCCCCGGCCCCGCAGGTTCGCGTTCTTCACCAGGTCCTGGATATCCCGGGGAGCCATGGCAGCCGCCTTCCGAGCGGCCTCATAGCCTCCGGTCTCACGGTACTCGCTGAAGGTCAGCGCATCCCCGTTTGACTTCATATGTCCGGTCAGCGGTCGTTCCATGCATTGTTCCTGCGAACAACAGAGTTCGCCGCACGATTTCTGCATTCTCTGTGCGCCCTGCGGTAAAACGTGTTCGTTACGAGTGCTTCATGGTATCCAGTATCTCGTCGAGCTTCTGCGGCGTGAGGCCGCCATGGAGCTCATCATCGATCATCATGGCAGGCGCCAGATCGCATGCGCCGAGGCAGGCGACGGGCAGGAGCGTGAATTTGTTGTCCGGCGTCGTCTGTCCCCAATCGATCCCCAGGCGCTTTTTCAGGTGCGCATAGAGCTCCTCCTGCCCCACGATCCAGCAGCTGATGGAATCGCAGAGCAGGACCACGTGTCTGCCCACGGGCCTGCGGTAAATGAGATTATAGAACGTTGCCACGCTGTCCAGTTCTTCCGTTGTCATGTCCAGGAGCCCGGCGATCTCGGCCAGACTCTCATCGGACACCCATCCGCGGCGGCGCTGGACGATCTTGAGTGCGTCCACACAGGCGGCGCGCTTGTGCACGGAGCGGTTTAACTCCTCATCGATTTCCTTTTTTTCCTGTTCGGTCAGCATAATCATGAAGAAAAAAGTTGACACTGATGTTCGCTATGAGTCATGCATTTCACCGACCAGCAGCCTTCAATCGTTCTTTTCCTGTTCTGGTCAGTGCCCGTCAGTGTCTAACAGGTAGTTGACGAAGTCTTTAAGCCGTCTTTGCGAGCGGAGCGAAGCAATCTCGCAGTGAGATAAATCAAAAGTTCGAGATTGCCGCGTCGCTCCGCTCCTCGCAATGACAGCAAGGAGGACTTTGAATCCCGCGACTTGCAATCCCCCGGCTCCTGCCGGGGGTAATGCGTCGTAGTCCGCGGGAGGTCGCGTTCCTGAGGGGAGCTACCGGCTCCTGCCCGTGGGGGCTCCACTGAGATCAGCAGTCTCTATTCGGCCTTTTCTCGCTCTTGTCAGTTCCCTCGGTGTCTAGAAGTATTTCACCGGTCAACATCTCCCATGATGAAGTCGATGCTCCCGAGCACGGCGATCAGGTCGGAGATGTTCCGTCCGCGCGTCATTCGGGGCATCACCTGCAGGTGCGGGAACGAGGGGGTGCGGATGCGCGTGCGGTAGGACCAGGCGTCTCCGTCACTCACCACATAATAGGTATTGTTGCCCTTTGCGGACTCGATCCCGAAGGCCGCCTCGCCGGGCGGAATGACGGGGCCCCAGCTCACGTTCAGGAAATGCGTGATCAGGGTCTCGATGTCCTGCATGGTCCGGTCCTTCCGGGGCGGCGTCGCAAGAGGATGACCGGACTTGTACGGCCCCGGCGGCATGTTGTTCAGGCACTGTTCGACGATGCGGAGACTCTGCCGGATCTCCTCCACCCGCAGAAGGGCCCGGTCGTAGCTGTCGCCGTGCTCCGCCGTGGGGATATCGAACTCGAACCGCTCGTAACCGGAATAGGGGCGGACCTTCCGGAAGTCCCAGGCGAAACCGCAGGCGCGCAGGTTCGGCCCGGTCACGCCCCATTCGATGGCTTCGTCCCTGGTCAGAGCGCCGACGCCCCTGGTCCGCGCCTTGATGATCCGGTTCCGCATCACGAGCGTGTCGTATTCCTTCAGGCGGGCGGGCATATAGTCGAGAAAGTCGCGGACCAGCTTGTCCCATCCCTGGGGAAGGTCCGCTGCCACGCCGCCGATGCGGAACCATCCCGGGTGCATGCGAAATCCGCATATCGCCTCGACGATGGCATAGAAGCGCTCCCGGTCGTTGAACGTGAAGAAGACCGGGGAGAGCTGCCCCAGGTCCGCGGCGAACGTCCCGTACCAGACGAGGTGGCTCGCGATCCGGTAGAGCTCGGCGAGCATGACGCGGATCACCTGCGCCCTGGCAGGGACGTCGATGTTGGCAAGCCTTTCCACGGCAAGGACGTAGGGGAACTCGTTCAGAACGCCGGCAAGGTAGTCGATCCGGTCGGTATAGGGAATGTAGGTATGCCAGGTCTGGCGCTCGCCCATCTTCTCGGCGCCGCGGTGATGGTAGCCGATGTCCAGGAGGGAGTTCACGATCTCTTCGCCGTCGAGCTCCAGGATGATGCGCAGCACGCCGTGGGTGCCGGTGTGGTGCGGCCCCAGGTTCAGGAACATGTAATCCGTTCCGTCCTCGGAGGGAGAAAGCCCCCACTCCTCGGGCCGGAACTTCATGGCCTCCTCTTCACGGATCTCCCGTTCTTCGGGCAGCAGGAACCGGCCCAGCTCGGTCCGGCGGGCGGGGTGCTCCTTGCGCAGGGGATGGCCTTTCCAGGTGGGCGGCATCAGGATCCGGCGGAGATGGGGATGCCCCTCGACGTGAATTCCGAACATGTCCCACAACTCGCATTCGTACCAGTTCGCTGCGGGCCAGAGCGGGGTGATGCTCGGGATCGAGGGGCGGTCGCCCGCGAGCGGGACCTTGATCCGGATGTCCTGGTTCCGGCCAAAGGAAAGAAGGTGATAGACGACCGTAAAATCGCTGTCGGGCTGGCCCTGACGATGAGTGCGCACGCGCTCGTCGATCGCCGTGAGATCGTACAGCATCGCGTAGGGCTCCCCGGCCTGTGTCTTGAGATATCGCAGAATATCGCGGAGCCTGTCCTTGGAGGTCCAGAAGGTGGGGATATCATCGGAGGTTGTCTGCGGCGTTACAAAAGCGTCCCCGAAAGTGTTCTTCAATTCCTCGATGATATTCATGCAGCCTCTTCACAGGGTATAGGTGCCGATAGAAACGAACCGGAGAAGGGTCCGGGTGGAGCGCTACTGCCTCTATATCTCCTCGGGCGGGAGCAGCTCGGTCACCTGCAGCCTCCGGGCGCGCTTGCGGTCGCGCATCACGGGCAGCGAAGGCCGCTCCACCTGCTGAGGCCCGACGACCCAGCTCAGCGGCCGGCGCTCTTTCCCCACGAGGTCCTGCAGCATCAGGAGGCCTTCCATGACCGTTTCGGGGCGCGGAGGGCAGCCCTGAATGTAGACATCGACGGGGAGAAAGGAATCGACGCCCTGGACCACGCTGTAAATGTCGTACATACCGCCCGAGTTCGAGCAGGACCCCATGGAGATGACCCACCGCGGCTCCATCATCTGCTCGTACAGCAGCTTCACCATGGGAGCGGCCTTGATGAAGACCGTGCCCGCGACGATCATCACGTCGGCCTCGCGGGGCGTGCTGCGGAGCACTTCGGAGCCGAACCGGGCGATGTCATACTTGCTCGTGAGGCTCGTGGCCAGTTCGATGTAGCAGCAGGAAAGGCCGAAATTGAAGGGCCAGATCGAGTTCTTCCGGCCCCAGGCGATCAAGTCCTGAAGCCGCGCCAGGGCAGCGTTTTTCTTCACGGCATCCTGCATGCCGCTGCCGGCATCACCCGGCTTGACCAGAGACCAGTCCATAGGAGCAGCGTCCTTTTCTCGAGGGTGGAAATGGTAAACGGGGACCGTTCCCTGCGGGGCCCGACCGCTGCCGCGAGGTGAACGTGACAGGTTGTCAGTGCTTCGTGCTCCAGTCCAGCGCCCCGGTCCGCCAGAGGTATACAAGCGCGGCCGCGAGGATGCCGATGAAGACGAGCATCTCGAGGTAGCCGGACCAGCCATTCTCCCTGAGCGATACGGACCAGGCATACACGAACAGGGCTTCGAGATCGAAGACCACAAAGAACATGGCGACGAGGTAGAACCGGATGTGGAATCTCAGCCGCGCGGTCCCCGTCGGGGCGGCTCCCGATTCATAGGGTTCGTCGGCCCGCTTCCTCCGGTGCCGCTCGCCCAGGAAGTAGGAGAACGTTATCATGGAGAAGACGAGCGCGAGCACGATGCCGGAGTAGACGGCAAGCGGCCACAGGACGGGCGAAGCGCTGTTCTGGCCGAGCATGGTAAAAGAATAGCATAGGGGCAAGGAAAGTCAAGCTTCGGATAGAACGGGGGATTTCAATATTGACAAATGCCGGCAACACTGATAAGTTACGGCATCCGTCGTCACCTCGTTTGAAGAAACGAGCCATTGACGCGAATACATTCTCCGGTCGTGTTGTCCGATACGGCGGGTACGCCGTTTGGAGCGACGAATATCGAAAGGAGCTTCGAGATGAAATTGGCATTGTCAATGATGTGCTGCTGCATGCTGCTCGCCGGTCCGGTGCTGGCCGAGGAGAAACCGGCTTCAAAGCCGCAGGAGACGCAGGTCCTGAAGACGCAGCGGGAAAAGGCCAGCTACGCCATCGGCATCGACATGGGGTCCAGCCTGAAGAAAAATGACATCGATGTGGATATAGAAAGCCTCACCCGCGGGATCAAGGATGGCCTCTCGGGCGGCAAGCAGCTCATGACGGAGCAGGAGATGCGGGAGTCCATCACGGTCCTGCAGAAGGATATGCAGTCCCGGCACGAGGAAAAGAACAAGGCTTTCCTCGACGCGAACAAAAAGAAGGACGGCGTCGTGACCCTGGCCAGCGGGCTGCAGTACAAGGTCATCACGAGGGGGAAAGGGAAGTCGCCCAAGGCCACGGATTCGGTGACCGTGAACTATGAGGGCAAGTTGATCGACGGCACCGAGTTCGACAGCTCCTACAAGCGCGGGCAGGCGGCAACGTTCCCGGTGAACGGCGTGATCCGGGGCTGGACCGAGGCCTTGCAGCTGATGAAGGAGGGGGCCAAGTGGCAGCTCGTCATCCCGCCGGACCTCGCCTACGGACCTCAGGGCAGGCCCGGGATCCCGCCGAACTCGATCCTGGTCTTCGATGTTGAACTGGTCTCGGTGAACACGAAAAGCACGAAGTAGGAAATTCAGGAACGACCCCGCCACAGCGGGGTCGTTCTGTTTGATGGCGAACGGCCTCCTGCCGGAGAGTTTCTTCTGCAAGCGGGCTCACCGGCATCCCCCTTCATTCCTCCCCGACGATCCTTCCACCCCATTCCTTCAGTTTGCCCGTGATGAACTCAATGATCGCAGCGTGCTCTTCTCCGCCCCGGTCCCTGATCGTCAAGGGTTTCCCGAAGGCAAAGTGAACCGGCTTCGACGGGACGATCTTTCCATAATCCTTCAGCCACTTTCCGTTGCCCCAGGCATCGGTCTTGAGCGCTATCGGAACGACGGGCACACCCGCCTTCTTAGCGAGCTTGACGCCGATGGTATTGAAGGCGTCCGGGTCGAACACGGGCGTGCGCGTGGTCTGGGGGAAGATGACGATGGAAATTCCCTTCTTCAGCCGCTCGGCGCCGCCGTCCAGCACCGCCCTCAGGTCGTCGCGGGGATTTGCCCTGCCGACGGTAATGGGATCGCGCGAGCGCATCACGTGCCTGAAAACGGGATAATCCACGAGGCTCTGCTTGACGACGAAGGTCGACTCCTTGAAGGACGAAATGATCACCGGGAGGACGAAGGTTTCGAGGGTGCTCATGTGGTTCGCGATGAAGACGCAGGGGCCTTCGAGCGTCCGGAAGGAGTCGAGGCCGGAGACCTCGACCCGGACCCCGACCCGCTCCAGCGCCCGGAGCGTCTCGAGGCTGCTTCCGCACCAGTCCGCCGTATCGTACCTGCCGTGCTTGGCACGGGAACTCGCGCGGAGCACGATCATGAGCGCGTGGGAGTAGAAGGTGAGCGACGGCAGCGCCCGCGCCGCCAGGGAAAGGGGGCGGGGCTCGGTGCGGTACGAGTCCTGGGCAAAGGGGATCTGCTCCACGGCATGCTCCTGAGGGAAAGATCGCAGCAGGCCGAAGTATACCATGGGCATGGGCGGGAAGGAAGCAGAAGTTGCAATGACGGCCGGGTCAGAGCAGGTCGGGCGAGGGCTTCCCGATGTAAAACCCCTGGGCATAGTCGATGCCGGCCGACGACACCTGGCTCAGGATATCCTCGGACTCGACATATTCGGCGATGGTCTTGATCCCCAGTCGTTCGGACAGGGAGGCGATGCTGGTGACGATGGCCTTATCGACGGTGCCCTGTCCGTTCAAGTGCCGGATGAAATCCCCATCGACCTTCAGGAAATCGATGCTGAATGTTCTGAGGTACTGGAAGGACGAATAGCCCGCACCGAAGTCATCGATGGCGAAGCGGAAGCCGTCATCCTTCAGCGCGTCGATGTATCTTCCGATGACGTCCAGCCCCTTGACCGTGTCCCGCTCCGTGATCTCGAATACCATCTTCGACGGCTCGATGCCGTAGTCCCGCAGCAGTTTCCGGACCGTGGGGATGAACTCGTTCAGGACAAGTGCTCTGGGCGACAGGTTCAGAAAGAGGGCCCCCTGGTATCCGCAGTCCCTGACCTTTGCCAGGGTCTGTTCGATCAGCTGGTAATCGATCCTGCCGATGGCGCCCATGCTTTCCGCCGTTTCGATGAACTCGGCTGCTGGGATCACGCGGTCGTCGATCACGATCCTCGTCAATACCTCATGGGCCCCGATCTTCCGGTCCCGCACGTTCATGATGGGCTGGAAGTAGGGAACGATCCGCCGCTGGGCGAGGGCCTCGAGGACAAGGATGTTCCTGGCGCCCATGCTCTTCAGGACCTCGACGTCGTCCTGCTCGCTCGGCATGCTGAGGCGGTCCTTGCCGAAGGTCTTTGCCTGGGCAAGCATGCTGTCCGCAAGGAGGTAGAGGTCCCTCTCTTCCCGGGCGTGGTCGGGAAAGACCGCGACGCCGATGGAGACCGTCTGCCGGATGGACTTCCCGTCGGGCGTCTGCATCGAGGCCGCCCGCACATTCTCCAGAACGCGGCGAGCGGCAATATGCGCCTGTCCCTCGTCGCATACGGGCAGGATGGCGGCAAACTGGTCGCCCGAGTTCCGTGCCGCGACGTCTCCGCTGCGCAGCGCGCTCTTCAGGACATCCGCGATCTTCTTCAGGAACAGGTCGCCCGTATCATGACCGTAGCTGTCATTGATGGCCTTGAAATTATCAAGATCGACAAGCATCAGCGTGAACTTATAGCCCTGGCGATTGGAGCGGTGGGTCTCGTAGTTCAGGAGGTCCCGGAAAGCGACCTCGTTGTACAGGTTGGTCAGGGGGTCCCGGGTGGCGAAGCGCTCGACCTCGCGGGTATAGGTGGCGAGCACCCTTGCCGACCTGACGCTGTTCATGAGGGCGACCAGCACGCTTTCCACGGCGATCTCGTCCTCCGGGCCGCGGCTTTTGGCATTCCCGAGGCCGATCCCCGCCAGGGCATTGCCGTTCACGGCCTCGAGGGAAAATATCTTCGACCGCACGTCCAGATGCGGCAGATCGATGTCGGGGAGAGGGGAGTCCGGTATGAAGTTCGTATTCACGATCGAGAAATCCGGGGGCGCCTGGAGGGAAACCTCGGCGCATATCGCGTTCGAGACGATCGCCGTAGCCCGACCCTGAAGCGGGGCGGGAGGCGTGCCGCACCAGAAGAAGTGGAGCACCGGGCGTTCGTCATCTCCGCGCTGGTACGTGAACAGGAAATGGACATCGAGCACGTCACGGGCCGCCAGTGCAATATTCCTGACCGGCGATTCCTGGCTCCGGCCGGGAACGGCTGTCATGGTAAGCTCCTTCAGCAGGCGTGACTGGAATTCAATAAGGCGGTCTTTTTTCTTGTGCTGAAAAAAAAGCACGGCAGGTGATGACTCCTCAAAGGTTGACGTATTGCGGGAGTGCGGCGACGAAGCAGTCCTCCTTCTTTCCAGCGGAACCGCCGCGAGCCGTGCAGTCGCGCGTAATGACAGTGTTGCAGGACTTTTTCCTGTGCCTATTAGTATATACTTCCTCTCCTGTTTGTCAACTGATGTCTCATCGCCGGGCCCTCGTTCCAGAAAACGCTTGCATTGCCCGGGGGAAAAAGAGAAAATGCCGATCATGACGGGGCTTGGAAAAAACGTGTGGCAGCTGGTCATGCCGAGGATCGACGGGGAATTCCTGGAGGACCCTTCCTATCGCCGGGAGATCGAGGACCTCGTGCGCGAGGGCATCGGCGGTTTTATCCTGTTCCGGGGCAGCGTCGAAAAGACCCCCGCGCGGCTGCGGGATCTGCAGAAGCTGGCCGAGATCCCGCTCCTCATCACGTCCGACGTGGAGCGGGGGCTGGGCCAGCAGCTCACGGGCGGCACGCGGTTCCCGAGCCAGCGGGCGGTGGCCTCGGCCATCAGCCGGCACTCGAAGCAGGACGTTGCCCTCCTGGACAGTATGCTCGACGCGGTCCGCAGCGAGACCCGCGCCGCGGGCATCCACGGCGTATTTTCTCCCGTCGTCGACGTGAACAGCAACCCCGCCAACCCGATCATCTGCACCCGCGCCTTCGGGAGCGAGCCGGAGATCGTCGAGTGGTTTGGCAGGCGCTACATCACGCAGCTGCAGAAGCCCCGCGCGAACGGCTGGATCGATCTGTTGGCATGCGCCAAGCATTTTCCGGGCCACGGCGACACGGACCAGGATTCCCACAGCACCCTCCCGGTCATCAGCGCCGACCGCCCCCGCCTGAACAGCATGGACCTGCCGCCGTTCCGGGAGGCGGTGAAGGACGGCGTGGGCATGGTGATGGTCGCGCACCTGCTCGTCCCGGCCCTCGACCCGGGGAAGCCGACGACCTTCTCGAAAAAGACGGTCACCGCGCTCCTGCGCGAGGGGATGGCCTTCGACGGCCTGATCGTGTCCGACGCCCTGGACATGCTCGCGCTGGCTGCCGATTATTCCCAGGAGGAGATCGCCGTGCGCGCCGTAGAGGCAGGCATGGACATCCTGCTCCACCCCAAGGACGCCCGCCTGACCGCGGGTGCGGTAACGGCCGCCGTTGGGCAGGGAAGGCTGACGTCGAAGCGGATCGAGGAATCGGTGGAACGGATCCTCGATGCCAAGAAAAGGCTGGGGCTGTTCGAGCCCGCCGGGGACGGGAAGGTCCTTCCGGACTACGAACTGCATCGCTCCATCGCGCGGGAGATAGGCCGGAAAGCGCTCAGGATCGTCTCGGGCAGCAAATCTCTGCTGCCCCTTTCCCCGAAGACGGCGGCATGTTTCCTGATCGATGACGATGGGGCGGGGCGGGGCGGGACGTTCATCAGCGCGCTGCATGCACGGATTAGCGATTTCGGCGCGACGGTCCTCACTCCCGATTCCCGACTGTCCCCGGAGCAGCTTCAAGAGAGTATCGCCCGGGCGGGCTGGGTCGTTCTTCCGATCGTATCGAAGATAGCTGCGTCGAAGGGACGCTGCGGCATAGCACCGGGGCTCGAAGAGATGGGGCATGCGGTCATCAGGGCCGCGAAGGAGGCGGGGAAGCGCACGGTCGTCATTTCCTTCGACAGCCCCTACCTGCTCGACGGGTTCAGGGACGCCGACCTCTGCATCGCGGGGTACGACTGGATGGACGAGATCCAGCAGGCTGCGGCGGAGATGCTCGTGGGGAAGCGGGAACCCTGAGTGAGAACAGATCCCGGCCGGGCATGAACAGGATTCACCCGGTTTCCTCTGCAGAACGTCCTGCGGCGATTTCGTCATGACCCTCATCATCCTCATATTCCTGTCCTTTGCCGTTCTCCACAGCATCACCGTGTCCATCCGGTTCAAGCGGTTCTGCCGGACCATCCTGGGCGACACCTTCATGCGCGTCTGGTATCGCTTCCTGTACAATGCGGTGAGCACGGTCACCGCCGCTCTCGCTTTCTTTCTCATTGCCCGCGTCCCCGACAGGGTCCTCTGGCAGGGGCCGTTCTGGTTCCGCTGGTGCTGCCACGCGGTCCAGCTCGGCGGCCTCGTCTTCGGCACCCGGGCCTTCGAGCACCTCGATACGGGGGAGTTTCTGGGGATCAGGCAGGTCTGGAGGTATGTGACCCGCGGAGAGGTCGCAGGGAACCTGGAAGGGCTGACCGAGAAGGAGCTCGTTACCACCGGCGTCTACGGAATTGTGCGCCACCCCATGTATCTTGCGGGTATCATCATCTTCACCCTTGAGCCGAACATCACCAGAAACGGGCTCACGGTGACGCTCCTGGCCGATTGCTATTTTCTGTTCGGGGCTTTTATCGAGGAACGGAGGTTCCTGAGGATCTTTGGTGACCAGTACCGGGAATACATGAACAGGGTTCCGAGGCTGGTGCCGAAATTACCACTGCTTCGGAAGGGATAGCAGTCGCGGCCGGCTGCGATGGCGCCTCAGGGGCCGGTCCTGATCGCAGCGATATAGGCAAGGTTGCGGTACTGTTCTGCGCAGTCCACGCCGTAGCCCACGACGAACCGGTCGGGGATGACCTGGCCCACATAGGCAAGCGGCACGTCCACGAGCCGGCGCTCCCGTTTATCCAGGAGAACAACGGACCGCAGGCTGGCGGGGCCCCGCGCGGCATACCGCTTCACCAGGAAGTCCATGGTCTCTCCCGTGTCGATGATGCAGTCCACGAGCAGGACATGCCTGCCCGCGATGTCCGTTTCGATGTCCTTCTTGATGCGGATCTCCCGTGACGACTCGGTTCCCTTTCCGTAGCTGGACGCGTGCACAAAATCCAGCAGGACGGGAAGGCGGATATGGCGCATCAGGTCCGCGGTGAAGATGAACGCACCTTTCAGGATGGAGATGAGCACCGGGTCCTTCCCCGCATAATCCGAGGATATCCGCGCTGCCAGCTCCCGGACCGTCTCCTGAATGGCCTTTTCGGTCACCAGTATTTCCTGAATTTCCGCCACCGGCGATCTCCCCTGAATGCCTGACCCGGACAAGCCGGATCAAAACCAGAAGCTAAAGGCGTTTCTCGCGGAGCACGCGGAGGACGCAGAGTTTAAAACCAAAACCTGAAAGTCTTTGGCGAATTATTTTTTGATTTTCTCTGCGAGCTCTGCGCCTCTGCGCGAAATTTTCATGCCCTTTTGTAAAGAATTTGATTTGTTAGTTGCTAAATACCGCTTCGGAAGCGGGCGCATGAGCCCGACAGGCGTCATACCCGCCGCGGTCTTCCCCAGGCTGTTTCGCCCGTTGCTTGAAAAAGATACCCCATGTTGTTACAATTGTAAAGGGATGATGTTGGCTGGGAGGTGATCTCCATGAAGAAAGAGGCATTGCTTGTCATTGACATGTTGAACGATTTCGTGCTCCCCGGAGCACCCCTCGAAGTGCCCGATACCCGGAGGGTTCTGCCCGTGATCAGAAGAGAGATAAACGAGGCCCATCGCCTGGGCCATCCCGTGCTCTATGTCTGTGACTCCCATGATCCGGATGACGGCGAATTCCGGAGGTTTGGCTGGCCTCCGCACGCCGTGACCGGGACCCGGGGCGCGGAAGTCGTCGACACGCTGAAGCCGTCCGAAGGGGACCTTGTCATCCCGAAAAAGACCTACTCGGGCTTTTTCGGCACGACCCTCGAGGCGACGCTGAAGCGGCTGGATGTCGGCTCCCTGCGGCTGACCGGCGACGTGACCCACATCTGCGTCCTGTTCACGGCCTCCGATGCGGTCCTGAGGGGGTATGATGTTGCGGTCGTCCAGGACGGCGTGGCCGGGCTGGCCCGGGAGGACCACGACGCCGCGCTCCGGATCATGAAGAACGTTCTCGGAGTGAAGCTGGTGGACGCTGCGCCGGAAGCGGCCAATAAGGCGGCGTAAGAATAGTCGAATCAACAGGACGGATGTTTTCGCTTGATGCCGTTGAGCGGTCGGCAATTCGTGTCAATACATTCTCCGAAGGAGCGCACATGTTCCTCACCGCAGATCCCCAAGAGGTCCTCGAAGGCAGGATCACCGACGTCTACTTCCAGCGCGCGCTCGCCATCCTGAAGGCGAAGAACCTTAATCCCCGGGTCAGGGCGGAGATCATTGCAAAGAACCTTCCCCACGACTGGCCCTGGGCAATCCTCGCAGGGCTGGGCGAGGCCGCGGACCTCATGAAGACCCTGAACATCCGGGTCAGGGCCATGCGGGAGGGCTCGGTCTTCTATCCCTATGAGCCCGTCGTCGAGATCGAGGGGAGATACCAGGATTTCTGCGTGTACGAGACGGCCATCCTGGGTTTCCTCTGCCAGGCCTCCGGCATAGCGACCCGGGCCGCGCGGATGAAAAAGCTGGCAGGCGAGCGGCTTGTCATGAGCTTCGGGGCGCGGAGGATGCATCCCGTGCTGGCGCCCATGATCGAGCGGAACGCCTATGTGGGCGGGTGCGACGGAGTGTCGGTCGTCAGGTCGGGCGAGGTCATCGGAGAGGACCCCATGGGGACCATGCCGCATGCGCTCATTCTGTGCATGGGTTCGACCCTTGCCGCGATCAGGGCCTTTGACGAGGTGATGGATCCCAAGGTCAAACGGGTGGCCCTGATCGATACGTTCCAGGATGAGAAATTCGAGGTTCTGAGCGTGGCGGAGGCGCTCGGCAAGCGGATCTTTGCGGTCCGTTTCGATACGCCGGGCTCGCGGCGCGGCAACTTCTACCGCATCCTCGAAGAGGTCCGGTGGGAGCTCGAATTGCGGGGGCTCGGTCATGTCAGGTTCTTCGTGAGCGGAGGCATCCAGGAGTCGGACATCCCGGTCCTGAACCCGGTGGTCCATGGATACGGCATCGGCACCGCGATCAGCAGCGCGCCGGTCATAGACTTCGCCATGGACATCGTCGAGATAGAAGGGAAGCCTCTCGCAAAGCGCGGGAAATGGTCCGGGAGCAAGAGCGTCATGGTGTGCGGGTCCTGCGGAGCCAGGAAGATCGTGCACGCGGGCACGGAGCATCAGTGCGCCTGCGGCGGCACGGGGGAGGACAGCCTCGTATTGCTGCTCGAGCAGGGCAGGCTGCTCGCCGATGAGGAACGGCCGGCTGTCATCAGGGAGCGCGTTCTGAAGTCGGTGAAGTCGCTCGAGCTTTCATAAAAGATCATAAATTGACAAGTTCGGACTTTCGTATCACTGGAGCACTAGCGGCACTATATGAAAAGCGAAAAAAGACACGCCGAGCGCTACGATTATCCCGCGCGGATCGAGTATGTTGCCGGGTCCGGCAAAGAGGGCGAGGTGTCTCCTGCGGTAACGATCAATATCAGCAGAATCGGGATCAGCCTTTACGCCTTCGAACCGCTCGCGGAGGGCCGTGAGATCGAGATCAGGAGCCGGCTCCCCGTTGACCGCTACCGGGCCACCGTGCGCTGGATCAGGACAGAGAGCGACAGCATGTACAAGATAGGACTGATGTTCCGCGAAGAAGAGCACAACAACGCGGCGGGAAAGGCGTAATCGATACGTTCATCTTGTCGGGTTAGTGCACGGACTGGACCGGCGTGACCGTCTGAACCGGTTGGCCCGGCTGGCTAAGCACATACAGGAACTTCCAATCGCTGTATTTCTGCTTCCCCTCGAAATCGCTGTCCTCATCCGGAAAGTTCGTCTGCTTGAGCGGCGTCTTGTCGCTCTTGCTGTACACGCCGACCAGGCGCTTCGATGACTGCTCGCGCATCTCCGCAAAGTCCTCACCGGTGATGGGGTCCTTATACTTCTGGCGCAGGTACCGTTTGCCATCGACGGTCCGCGGGTCTTTCAGCAGTTCATCGATGCTCTGGGGATACTGGTTCCTGCCGCCCAGGGCGTAGTAGCGTGCGATCGCCACGCGGTACTGATTCCCCCGGAACAGCAGTTCCTCCTCCTTGTCCCGGTAGGATATTGAGCTCCAATACTTGGTCGCGGACCCGAGGACGATCCCGATGATCACGATCGCCGCGAGCAGGGCAATGTAGGTAAACCCCCGCGCGCATCGGAGCGCCGGCCCCCGGTTGCGGGGCCGTGACGGACCTGCGTGTCGAACCTTGTACGTTGAACAGCCCCTTTTCATTCCACTTTCCCCGGCTTACGAAGGAGCCGCGGCATTCAAGGAAAAACCGCGATCTATTCTATGAACGTCACCCGGTTGATCTCCTTCAGGGTGGTGTCGCCCGAAAGTACCTTGGCGACGGCTGACTGGCGAAGGGTGGTCATGCCTTCTGATATGGCGGCCTTGCGGATCTCCGAGGACGGCCGCTTGTCCAGGATCATCTCCCGGATCCTGTCGGAGAGGTCCAGGAACTCGGTAATGGCCTTTCTGCCGCGGTACCCGGTAAAGTTGCACTCCTTGCATCCGGCCGCATCATAGAAGACCTGGCTGCCGTATTTCTCCGGGTCGAGGGCCGAGTCCAGGAGGTCGTTCGCCGACAGGCGGACCGGCTTCTTGCATTTCAGGCACAGGATCCGGACGAGGCGCTGGGCCAGGATGCAGTTGAGGGAGGAGACGAAGTTGTAGGGCTCGATGCCCATGTTCAGGAAGCGGCCGAGCACGTCAAAGGCGTTGTTCGCGTGCACTGTCGTGAACACCAGGTGGCCCGTGAGCGCCGACTGCACCGCGATCTGGGCCGTCTCGGCGTCGCGGATCTCGCCGACCAGGATCTTGTCCGGGTCGTGCCGGAGGATCGACCGCAGGCCCCGCGCGAAGGTGAGGCCCTTCTTCTCGTTCACCGGGATCTGCACGACGCCGCGGAGCTGGTACTCAACGGGGTCCTCGATGGTGATGATCTTGTCCTCCCCGGTGTTGATCTCGGTCAGGGCCGCGTAGAGTGTCGTCGTCTTTCCGCTCCCGGTGGGGCCCGTCACGAGCACCATCCCGTAGGGCTCGCGGATGCTTTTGCGGAAGCGGTGGAGGTCCTTCTCGTCGTGGCCGAGGCTTTCGAGCCTGAGCGTGCTTACGCCCTGGGTGATGGATTCCTTGTCCAGGATGCGGATGACCACGTCCTCGCCGAAGGCCGAGGGCAGGATCGAAACGCGGAAATCGATGGTCTTGTGGTTGGTCCTGAGCTTGAACCGGCCGTCCTGGGGAACGCGCCGCTCCGCGATGTCCAGATCGCTCATGACCTTGATGCGCGACACGATGGCGCTGTGGAACTTGATGTCGATCGGCTCCGTGGCCGGGTAGAGGACGCCGTCGATCCGGTACTTGAACAGGACGTTCTTGTCCGTGGTCTCGATATGGATGTCGCTCGCGCGCCGGTCGAGGGCGTCGAGGACCGTGGTGTGCATGAGCTTGATGATCGGGCTTTCGTCCTTGTCGATGCTTTCGAGGGAAACGACCTCCTCGCCGTCCTCCTGTTCCTTGACGATCTGGAGTTTGAAGTCCTCGGACACGGAGTGCATCACCTGCTCGGACCCGCCGCTCCGCTTCAGCACGCCCAGGATGGACGACGGGGTGCTGACGCAGACCTCGATCTGACGGTCCAGGATCATTTCCAGCTCGTCGATGGCCGGGATGTTGTTCGGGTCGGTCATGGCCACGACCAGGACGCCTTCCTGCTCGTCCTCCACGGGAACGAACTGGTAGCGCTGCATGAGTTCCACCGGCATCCGTTCGAAGTACTTGGGGTTGATCCGGAAGTCCGCGAGGTCGAGAAAGCGCAGATCGCGCTGCTCGGCCAGGGCTTGCGCCAGAACCTCCTCGGTGATCAGCCCCGCATCCATCAGCAGCTCGCCGATGCGCTTGCCCTGGCCATCGGGGCCCGCCAGCACACCGGCGATCTGCTCCTGGGTCACGACGCCCTTGGCCGACAGGATTTCTCCCAACCGCTTTCGTCTGAACGATGTCATTTCAACCTCGATCCCATTTCGAATATGGGCAGATAGAGCGCAACGACGATCACCGCGATGACCAGGCCCATGGAGAGCATGAGCACCGGCTCGATCAGGGACGTGATCACGGCAAGCCGGTTCTCGACCTCCTGGTCGTAGAACTCGGCGATGTCTTCCAGCATCTGGGGGAGGTCGCCCGACGACTCGCCCACCTCGATCATGCGCACCGTCATGTCCGCGGCGAGGTGCGTGCGCTCGACGGCGTCGGCAAGGCTGACTCCCTCGGTCACGAGCACGCGGGTCTCTATCAGGCGCTGCGACATCACCTTGTTGCTGATCACTCCCGCGGTCGTGTCCAGCGCCTGGACCAGGGGAATGCCGCCGCGGAGCACGGTCGCGAGCGTGCGCGTGAGCTGGGCCAGGATATACTGGATCATGAGCGACCTGACGAGCGGTATCCGGAGCTTCACCGCGTCGAGGAAGAGCCTCCCGCGCTCGGTCCTCTGCCAGGCGTAGATGCCCGCGCCTGCAGCAGCGGCGCCGAGGATGACAAACGGAAAGTAGGTCGTGAAGCCGGACGTGAAGGCGATGAGCATCCTGGTCAGCAGCGGCAGCTTGCCACCCTGATCGCTGAACATCTGCGTGAAGTTCGGGATGATATAGAAGAAGAACAGGAGCAGGACGGCTATGAGGGCCATGACGAGAAAGACCGGGTAGGCGAGGGCGGTCACGAGCTTGCGACGGATGGCCAGCATCTTCTTCTGGTATTCGATGTAGCGCTTCAGCACATCGCCGAGGGCGCCGCTCTTCTCTCCGGCCCGGACCGTCGCCGTATAGAGCAGAGGAAAGAAGGCCGTATGCTTCGCCATGGCGTCGGACAGCGCCGAGCCTCCCTTGATGTCGTGGATGATGCTTTCTAGGGCCGTGCGGAAGGCCACCTTTTCCGTTCGCTTCTGGAGGATCTCAAGTGACTGGAGGATGGGAAGGCCCGCCTTGAAGAGGGTGCCAAACTCCTGGTTGAACAGCAGGAACTCCTTGGCGCTGCCCCCGCGTGCTCCGAAACCGGCCCGTTTCTTACCGATCGTGAGGACGAGATAACCCCGGGACTCGAGCTCCTGCCGCAGTTCTCCGGCGTCGGCCGCCATCGCTTCCTCGACGATCGAGCAGCCGTCCTCGCGGACCGCCTTGTACGTGAACATCGGCATGGAAAGAATAATACCGTGAAAATATAGGGAAGTCAATGAAGGGATGGGAGGGGAAGAGCGCGAAGAACGAAACGATGAGGTCGAGGTTTTCAGATGCCTCCCGACGGCGTGGTTGGATCCGTTGTGTCAGGTTTTTGCTCTGCACTACCTTACCAACGTTTGTCGTGTCCACCTGATCGAGCGCAGGGTTAGAGTGAACCGTCATGGAATTCCTCAAGAAACCGGCAATCGCCGGGCATCCTCTCAAGCCCTCCTCCAAGAGGGTGGACTCATTGAGATTTTTGTATTTCCAAATCACTTAGATTTTTACCCTTTGCTGACCGTTATCTGTCCTGAAACCGGGGTAGGGTTTTTCAGGCTGTCTACGACCGGGCAATGGGCGATGACCTTCTCGGCGAATTCCCGTATCCTGTTCTCATCATCAGGGCTTTGTATATGAAACGTATACCGCAGGTCTTTAAATCCGGCGGAAACATCATCGAGCATGAAAAACCCCCTGAGGTCGAGCGTGCCTTCGACATCTACGGTCAGCGCATTGATCGTAAAGCCTTCATGCACGGCAAACTCATAAAAGGCGGCCTCGATGCATGCTGCCATGGCGGCGAGGAGAAGTTCTATCGGGTTCGGCGCCTGGTTGTCTCCTCCCGCGGCCTCGCCATAATCAGACTTCACGAGATGCTCGCGCGCCATTGACTCGGTATAGAGGTTTTTAATATGACGGGAGGTGACCTTCGGCTTGTAGATACACGCCTCGGGTTTCTTTTTGAAGAACTCGAGCCTTCGTGCGACAACGTCTTTGAGACTTCTTTCACTTTTCATCGGCTATATCTCCTTCGTCGCTAATTTATGCATACGTTGTACATCTTGATAGAATACCTCGAGGGGAGAACTCGCGCTACCTGGGCCTCGTACCCGACCCGCTGGTTGTAAACAAGTGGGTGCGCCGCTATCAGAAATTCAGTCCCACGCCTACCCTGAAGCCGTACATGACCGTGCTGCTGTCCGGCTCAATTGCGCTGGCGACAGGCATGCCGCCCTGAGTAAGAGTGACCGGATCAGAAGCTCCGAACTTCCACTTTTGATAGAATGGCGTTCCGAAAACAAATATCTTCACGTCATTGTTCTGGGATATCTCGTAATTGACCGGCACTTCTACCCGGTATCCAAGGTGTGGTTTAATATCGAAGGTGGCCTCGTCCACCAGTCCGGCTATGTTCGTGGTCATCTTGGAGCTGAAGGGGTAAAGGAGCGCGAAGTCGGCAGCGATGACGAGCCTGCTCAACCGGTAGGCGACGTTGCCTCCCGCGGCAACGTACCACCACGAATAGTCCTCCCGATAATCGGGGAGATTGTCACTGCCTCTCTTCCAGTCCCGGTATCCGAGCCCGGCATAAGGGGAAAGAGTAACGGTGCTGAAATTGAGAGCTTTGAACCCGACATTTCCCTCGAAGGTTAAGAATTTCTCTTCCGTCGACATCGTGATGGGGGTCCCGTTCTGGAGGCTTCCTGCATACGTGGCCGAATTCGTCTCAACATAATCGAACAGGAAACGAGCGAACAGGGATTCGTCATCGTGCCGCGCCTCGACATACACGCCGTTGTTCCAGCCTGTGTCCTTGTCGAGCACGCCTCCGTTCATGGATTCCTCGTAGGACAGGTAGCTGCGATCGTAGCCGAGAAATACGCTGGTTCCGGTCAGGCCAGCTCCGGTGCTCTCCGGTTCAGCCGCACATGCAATGGTCCCGCTGATCAAAAGAACGCAGACAAGACTCATAACGGAAATAATATATTTCATAATCCTCTCCCTCTATCATAGATCTGGGTGGCGGATGGAAGTACGGTTTCGCCTGTAAGCTGCGCATACGTGCTGAATGGCGGCCGCGCGGTCGCAGTTGTTGCCTGCCTAAAGTAAAAGCATATCGGCATTTCTGGTTCACCAATATTATACGCTACGCGAGAGCCGCAGGGTCACGCGCGTTTGCGCAGAAAGACATGGGCCGCACGTTCGCCCGCGACGTACTTCGCGCATTCGTAGCCCAAAGCGCGCATATCAATGCCGTTCAGGAGATGCTCCCCGGCACCAAGCAAGACAGGCCGGATGGCAAGATGCATCTCGTCGATCAGGGCCGCGCGCAGATACTGCCGGATCGTGGCTACGCCGCCGCCCAGGCGGACATCGAGGCCGTTTGCTGCAGCGATCGCCTGCTCCAGGGCGGCGTGAATGCCTTCGGTGACAAAGCGAAACTCCGTGCCTCCCGCCATCCTGAGCGGGGCCCGCGGGTGATGCGTCAGCACGAAGACGGGCGTGTGATATGGCGGCTCGTCTCCCCACCAGCCCTTCCAGCTGTCATCCGGCCACGGGCCCCGGACAGGGCCGAACATGTTGCGCCCGAGGATCCAGGCGCCGATTCCGGCAAAGCCCTGCTCCGCAATTTCGTTATCGATTCCCGTCTCGCCGTCTCCAGTGCCGTACATCTTCCGCCAAAGGCGCGTCTGGAAGAACCACTCCATCAGCTCAGGACCCCTGACGCCGAGCGGATTCTGGAGGTCCTGGTTCGGCCCGGCACCGTAGCCGTCGATGGAAATCGCGAAGCTTTGGACGCGGAGTTTAGACATTATATTTCTCCTTGCTGGTCACTGCGAAGTCCCGGCGATGGGCCTTCTCATGACCGGGCATGCGCATGGTATGCGGCATTCCGCGAACATCCATCCGTCACTTCGATGATCCCTCAACAAGAGCCAGGAGTCTCGTCATCGTCGCTATGTTGCGCGCCGTGCCTGATCGTTCCAGCGCACGGTCGACCTCCAACCACAGCTTACTTCTGCCGACGCCGTTTGCGCACCATAGGTACGCAACCCGCTTTCCAAGCGCCAGAGCCTCCGGACCCCAGCGCTTCTTGAGAAGCGGCTTGAGCCGGCCTTGGTCCGATGGCGTTCTGAGCACCATCACCAGCAGGCGTGAGGGATTGTCCGCCATGTCGGCAAATGGGTTGTCACGAACTGCCGCCGCGACCTCGTTTCCCGTGAGGACCGTCACACGAGGTCTGACACCAAACCTTGCATCGAGTGCCTTCTCGATCCGGGCAGCGACATCGCCATGCCCGTCGTCTGGCGCCGAGAAGACTATGTTGCCGCTATTGAGCAATGTCCGGACATCACGAAAACCAAGACCCTCAACGAGCGCCCGCAGGTCCGCCATCGCGATGCGCTTCGCGGAACCTATGTTGTTCACTCCGCGAAGTAGTGCAACCAGTCTCTTCGCCAACTCGATTCTCCCACCTAGACAAATTGAGGCAGCCCGAAGGCCGATGACTTCCTCCATGTCCGCATAACGCTAAGTTCAGTTGCGCACCGTCAAGCGTCCGCTTGAACGACGTGTTGGGCATGTTTATCACGCACCTTCACTTTGATGACGGGGTGTTTGGCACCAGAACCCCCTCAATAAAGGAGTTAGCCTCTTTTTGAAAATCAGGGTGCAGACTTTTCCCACGATGGGAATATGTGATCGCAAATCCAATGTTCTTTTGGACTGGATGTCTGCAATAAAGGTGCTCGTTCTGGAGAACAAGAGTTTCAGTCTTATTCGGTCCGGTCTTTGCCTGCCGGTCCTCGGAAATATTCTGCATCTGAACGCATGGGTAACCGCGAGCAGAGGTGAATTGATGCGTAAAATTACTGGTACTGAATCTGCCTGTTTCTGCGTCTCTCTGTGCGCCCTTGACGATGACAGCTTCAAATTCCTCCGGCGAATCAGTCTGAGGCGGATTAAAGATAGCAACCTGTGCTACAAAGCTTTCACCCGGTGCTTTGCCCTGGCGGGCGAATACCATGCCAGATGGGGAGGACTTCAGTAGTTGCCACCCTTCGGAATTTGGTGCTGCGATATTGAGTATCTTGCCGGCATAAACCTTACCGGGCGGCACATTTTGAAATTCGCGACTCGGAGTAGGAACAGCACAAGCGGAAAGACCAGCGATAGCCAATGAAAATGCACTTATTAATAACGAACGAAACATATGTTGTCCCTCCAAGTAAATGCCTAACGACGAGTTCACACGCCGCGAAGCGGTCGGCATGGAACGACGGGTTAATAATTTATCACTTCAGCCTCATTCATATATAAATCTGGGTTTGAACTGTTCGAGCCGTTTAGGAAGTCCTGACTGAACTTCAAATGTTTCAATAAAGTTAATGGCAGACTTGATTGCCCACGCTGTACATCCGTGAGTAGCCCAACGTCGTGGAAATACTGACTCACTCGCGGAGAAGAATGAGCTGGGTAAAAACCGACCAATTAGTTGTGATGATAATTTTGCGTGATCTTGCTGTACATCAAACCACTCCGGCTTAAAGTGAGTTAATGCATTGCGCAATCGAATTAATAAATTCACATCCTGTGTTGGAGCATTTCCGCGATTCAATAAGCTGGTTTGACGTAGGAGCAGCGCAAGATCATATTTATCCAATATGGGTTTTAGCTCGTAAGACTCCCATAATTTTATCAAAACATCCGTGCGAATCCCCGGAAAATTAGTTTCATGGTCAGCAAACAACTCGTTAACATATGACTCTAGCGCAGCTACTGTTAGCAGAACGTTTGCGGACGCGTTAGCAAGAATATCTTCCCAGAAAGCTCCAAATTCTTTTCCTTGATTTTCTCTTTCCAGTGCCATGACTTGTTTTGAAAACAAGCACGCTGAAATGAGATGGGGCACAGCGAGATTGGTCCGCGTACGAAGAGTAATCTGACCCATATCTGGTGCTTCTCTGTTATTTATAGGACCTTTATTATCGGGCGAATTGTTCGTCATAAAGATATTAACGCCGACGTGAGGAGCGCGATTTTCCGACCCTCTCGACGGTGTGGTTGGAAGCTGCATCACGTTGTTTGTTCTTTTGCCAGATTTGCTAGGTCACTTTACATCTGATTTGATAAATATGATTTGGTCCTTGTATACCTTATAAGATACTTCGACAGAATATTCTTTAGAGCGATCATAAATACTTGAATAAGTAATAGGTGTTGTCCAGACTATATAACCCTTACCTGAATTAAAATAATCCGAGTCCGTCTTCATATCTTGACGATTATTTTTCTGTACAGTCATTATCAGAACCATCTTATGAGTATCGCCAGGACCGATATCGGCTTTAGGACACGGCGTAAATGGGACAGGAAATTCAGCATTTTGATTGTTTGGATTATTTACATCAAGGATTGAGGATAGTGCATGTTCGGGACACTTAACGTCGGTGGCTGGCGTTTTTCCAAGATTGGTCAGTTCAAATTTCGTTTTTAGCGATATTGAGTTCTTCTTCGGATCATTTGTAATTTCAAGATAGTTATCTGACTTAGTAAATTTGACGGGCTTTATAGTAAGGTAGGGTCTATTGGTTATTTCAACCGATTGTAAAGACAACGTGCAGCTCTTGATTGAAACGCCAAGAGCGATAATAGAAATAAGCGTTACTATTGCGTCTTTCCAAGATATGTTCATTTTCACTTTTTTTTGTGAGTCGTCATTTACATCCCGTGTGATCCAGTGACCAACATGTTATTAGCGGTTCGAAATACGGTAGCATAGATTGATAGCACGGTCAATGGATTTAAGAAAAAGCTTAATGTATGCTTATGATGTTATTACAATTCGACCAAAAAGACTATTATTCACTATCTATTATTCACTATATGGAATAGCTGCAAAAGTAAATTAACATGCAGATATGGAATAGCTTTTTGGTGAGTGAGCCGCTTCAGCCTATCCGCGATGACATTCTGAAGCAGTTAATTCGGTTTTGAAACAGAAGGCAGTTCAATCTTCATTGCGCAAGGGGTACCTGAAATGGTTCGCTCAGGCTGCGGCACCACCTGTTCGAATGCCTGAAACTGCGCGGGAAGCCCTCGAACTCTTACCGGCTACTTCAGGCTCTTCCAATATTTCTTCTGATGGGCGATGACGTTCTTGATGACGCGGTCTGCAGCGGGGGCAGGTGAGGCGGATACTGTCTGAAGAGGTTTTAAAAATGCATTGAGCACGGCCCGCACTCCCTCGCGCAGGCCATCGGGATTGTACCCGCCTTCGAGCGTGAGCAATACCTTGCCGCCGCAGGTCCGCTCGGCGATGTCCCGGACAAGGGAAGAGAGGGCGCCGAAGCCTTCGCCCGTCACTCCCATGCCGCCCAGCGGGTCCTTAATATACGGATCGAACCCGGCGGAGACGAGCACGAGTTCGGGCTTGTATTCGAGGGCAATGGGCTTCAGAATCTCGCTGTAGACCCTGAGGTACTCCTCGTCCCCGAACCCGGTGGGGAAGGGGGCGTTCACGGTGAAGCCTTCGCCTGCGCCGCTCCCGACCTGGTCGTAATTCCCGGACCCCGGATAGTAGGGGAACTGGTGAGACGAAAAGAACAGGACGGACGGGTCGTTGTAGAAGCAGTGCTGCGTGCCGTTGCCGTGATGCAGGTCCCAGTCGACGATCAATATCTTTTTCAGGCCGTGCTTCTCCTTCGCGTAGGCAGCGGCGATCGCAATGTTGTTGAAGAGGCAGAAGCCCATGGCATGGTCCGCTTCGGCATGATGGCCGGGAGGGCGGACGAAGGCGAAGACCGATGACGGGGAGGCGAGTGACGAGGGACGAGAGACAAGAACATCAACCGCATTGAGCAATCCGCCGGCGGCAAGGCGGGCGATCTCGTAAGAGCGGCTGGACGTGCCCGTATCGGGATCGAGCTGCGTACGGCTCCTGCCCTCGGTTTCCGCAACGGCCTGGATATAGAAGGGATCGTGGACCAGGGCAAGTTCATCGGTTGCAGCAAGACGGGGCTGGATGAGCGGGAGCTCCCTGAATTCTTTATCGATGAGATCGTGGATCACACGCAGCCGGTTCGGGCTCTCGGGATGGCCCTCGCCGGCGTTGTGTTCGAGATAGCGGTCGTCTCTGATGATGGCTAAGGAGGTCATGATCGGAGATGAAAAGGTCATGTATGAACACGGATCAACACGGATTCAGGAAAAAATTTCACGGACAGGATTCTTCCGGCAAACCGTGTTCATCCGTGGTTTCAGGACCTGTTCCCCTGCGGTTTCGCGATCGGCGGCGGCGCCATTTCCTTGTAATTCTTCACGCTCATCGATTCAAGGAACTTCTGCATAGCGGGAGGGTTCGGGAGCACGGCGGGCAGCTTCGCGTCCGGAGCGCATACGGTGAGGACGGTCTTCACGAGGTCCTGAACGCTGAACTCGAGGATGTCCTGGGCCTGCTTCGGCGTCGCCGCGGTGATCAGGAGCGTGCTCTCGCGGTACCAGCCGTCGCCCCGGGGTGTCATGGGGCCGCAGGCGATATGCTCGGCGTTCTTCGTTTCGACCCCCCATTTGCGCGCGAAGGCCGAGACGTCGGCGCGCAGCAGCTGAAGCCCCTTGAACGCCGGGTTCGAGCAGATGCCGGCCTTGCCCCAGCAGAGAGGGTCGAACCGGGAGATGTTGATCCCGCAGCAGTAGGTGTACGCTTTCTCTCCCAGCTCCGGGGCCTGGCGGATCACGATATAGAGGTAGTCATTCTTGTACTCGAAGGAGCGGATGCTCTGTCGTTTGTTCATGGTGGGTCCCTTCTTTCTTCCCGCGCTCGTGAGGATCCGTCAGGAGAAATTCCCGTTGCTGATGCTCCCTGCTACTTTGTCTTGGAGCTCTTTTTCTTTGACGTTTTCTTTGCCGCGGGCGCCTTCTTCTTGGCGGGGGCAGGCTTGGCCTTCGCCTTGGTCTCCAGCTGGGCGAGCTTCTTCTTCAGGTTCTCATTCTCCTGGGTCAGGTCCTTGACCATCTGCTCGAGCTTCACGTTGTCGGACCTCACCATCTCGAGTTCCTGCTTTGCGGCATTGCGCTCGGAACGGGCCTTGCTCGCGGCGGCAACGCTCCAGACCAGAAGCACAACCACCAGCGCTGCGAGCGAGAAGAATATGAGTTTCGCCTTCTGTGCGTCGTCTTTTTCGGTTCTTTCTTGTCTCTCCATGGTGTTTTCCTATGACCTCCTCTTGGGTTGATGAGCTGACAATAAAAATTGAACAACTGATAGAATCACGTAACCACAGATGAACATCCCCTGCTGTTGCCAAAGCGCGGGGACAGGCAGGTGCGGCTTTGCCGCACACACGGATACGAGCTGAGGTTTTAATACCAGGACTTTGTCTTTATCCGTGAGGCGAAGCCCCGTGTGAGCAGAGCTCCCGTGGTTCCAAGGGAAAACATTTTTCAATGATACCGCTTCACTTCGAACCGGAACAGCTTGACCGGCGTCCCGGGAGGGATTCCCGCCTTCTGCATGGCAATGGCCACCTGGTACTCGACCGTATCGACGCCTTCGAGGTCCGGCAGTAGCAGGCCACGCCTGTTGCCGGCCTGCACGATCACGCCGTATTTCCGGGGATCCAGTTCGGACTTGTCAGCGACCGGCTCCGGCTGCGTGAGCACATCGACGGTATAGTCTATATCGCCAAGCTCCTCGGAGCTGACGCAGGGAAAACGCGGATCGCAGGTGGCGGCGCTGACCGCGTTGCGGACTGTCTCCTGGGCTATGGTTGGTTCGGTTGGCTGGAAGGTTCCGATACACCCGCGAAGCGTCCCTGCTACTTTGAGGCATACAAAAACGCCGGCCTGCTCGTCGAATTCGTGCGGAAGTTCGTCCTTCCCGACCTCCCGCACCTTTCTGTTCCTGACGTAGAGTTCGACGGTTTCCTTCGCGAGCCGGACGAGGGGATGCATTACATCTCCCGCTGCACCACGTAATCCGCGAGCGCCATCAATGCCTGGCGCGGCGGCGAATCGGGGAATATGCCGAGTTCCGCTTTTGCCTGGTCCGAAAAAGCCTGCGCCAGGCTGAGCGATTCTTCGACGGTGCCGTATTTTACCATCAGGCCGAGTGTGTAGGTGAGGTCCTCGTCGGTGATGCTCCCGGCCGCCAGGATATCCTTGAGCCGCTCCCGTTCCCCGGGCTCCGCCTTCCTCTGCAGATAGATGAGGGGAAGGGTCACCTTGCCTTCCTGCAGGTCCTTGCCCAGCACCTTGCCGAGCCGTTTCTGGTCGGCGGCGTAATCAAGCGTGTCATCGGTGATCTGGAACGCCAGCCCGAGCTTCTTCCCGTAGGCGGACAGGGCGTCCTCCTGCGACAGGGGCGCCTTGCTGATGATCGCGCCAAGACGGCAGGAAGCTGCGATCAATACGCCGGTCTTGCACTCGACGAGCTTGAAATAATCAGCCTCGGTGATGTCGAGGTTCTGGATCTGCATGAGCTGCAGGACCTCGCCCTCGGACATGGTGGTCGTGGTCTCGGACAGGACATCCATGACCCGCTGGTTCTGAAGCCGGACCCCGTGGTAGAGGGCTTTCGAGTACAGGTAGTCGCCGACGAGGATGCTGGCCTGGTTGCCCCAGAGGGAGTTTGCGGCGGATTTGCCGCGACGGATCTTGGCCTCATCGATCACGTCGTCGTGCAGGAGCGAGGCCGTGTGGATGAATTCCACGACGCCGCCGATGGTGTATTCCGCGTTGTGGTCCCGGCAGCCGCAGAGGCGGGCCGAGAGCAGGTGCAGGAGCGGCCGAAACCGCTTGCCGCCCGCGCCGAGGATGTAGGTGCTGACCTGCTGGATAAGGGGAACGTCCGTGCCGAGGCTTTCATGGATCCGGTGCTCCATGCGCTCCATGTCGGATTTGAACTCTTTCAGGACGTCTTGAATGGTGGTTATCATGAGGTTTTCCCGCTGTTTCTGAAAGAATAATAGGGGAGACACGGAGTGTTGTCAAGGGATTTCGTGGAAGGACGAAGCAACGTTTTGTAACCACAGGTCCCGCTATGTGCGGGACGCACGGGTGAACACGGATGGTGACAAGCCGAAACCGGCGGCAGGGTCCCCATGCAGAAGTCGGAGGGGCCTCTGGATTGGAAGTTGATGTAACTGCAGGCAAACTGCCTGACAACAGCGACGCGTGAGGGCCTTTACCTGTGTTCATCTGTGTGTCATGCGGAGCGTGACCCGTGGTTACGATCTGTTTCTTTACAGCTTCATTGCTTCCTTCACCAAGGCCATGGTCTCCGCGGCAATAGCGCGCGCTTTACGCGACCCTCCCTGCATGATTTCGGTCACCTTCTCGGGATGGGCGGAGAGCTCCTTGCGGCGGTCCTGGATGGGCTTGAGATACGCAAGGAGGTGCTTCAGGAGCTCCTTCTTGTCGTCCACGCACCCGATGCCGGCGCGGCGGCACTCCACGTTGACGTAGTCGCACCATTCCTTGGGCGCGAAAATCCTGTCCAGCGCAAAGAGCGGGCAGACGTCGGGATTGCCGGGGTCCTGTCTCCGTATCCGGGCAGGGTCCGTGATCATCTGCATGACCTTCTTGGTGATCGTCTCGGGGCTGTCCGAAAGGTTCAGTGTGTTGTTGTAGCTTTTGCTCATCTTGCGCCCGTCCGTGCCGGGCAGCTTCGGATATTCGGTCATGAGCGGCTGGGGCTCGGGGAATACCTCACCGTAGAGGCCGTTGAACCTGCGGCAGATCTCGCGGGTAAGCTCCAGGTGGGGAAGCTGGTCGACGCCCACGGGAACGAAGTTCGCCTTGTAGATCAGGATGTCCGCGGCCTGGAGAACGGGATAGCCCAGGAACCCGTAGGTGTGGAGGTCCTTGTCCGCGACCTGCTCCATCTTCTCTTTATACGTCGGGACGCGCTCAAGCCAGGGCAGAGGCGTGGACATGGACAGGAGCACATGGAGCACCGCGTGGTCGGGCACGAGGGACTGCTGGAAAATGACGCACTTTTCCGGGTCGAGCCCGGCCGCGAGCCAGTCGATCACCATTTCCCGGACATGGGTGCGCTGTTTCGAGGTGTCAGCATAGTTCGTCGTGAGCGCGTGCCAGTCCGCGATGAAGTAATAGCACTCGTACTGGTCCTGGAGCTTCCTCCAGTTGTCCAGTGCGCCCATCAGGTTGCCGAGGTGCAGGAGGCCGCTCGGCTGCATTCCGCTTAGGACTCGCTTCTTCGTCATAGAAATATCCTTTTTGAAACCACAGGTCCCGCTCGGCGGGACACACGGATAAACGCGGGTGAAGACCTAAAACATGATACGTTGAACCAAGAAAGCAGGATGTACTGCCGTAATGCCTGCCGCCCCATCTGTGCGTGCGGCATAGCCGCACCCGTGTTCATCTGTGGTTACATGGTTTCGCAGGGGCATCAGTGGTCCACGTTCGTCAAAAGAATTTTTCTCCCAGGAGCAGCATCAGGATAAAGCCCACAACGGGGGCCATGACCTTGCCCAGGATGCCGAAGCCGAACAGCGCAAGGATGATCAGCATTCCGTAGGGCTCGAGCCGGTAGTAGGCTGCAGCCTGCCTGCTCGGGAGCAGCCAGTAGGCGACCCTGCTTCCGTCGAGCGGCGGGATCGGGATAAGGTTCAGGACCGCGAGTACCACATTGATGATAACTCCGTAGGTCAGCATGAGGCTGATGGGAAGTGCGAACCAGTCCCATGCCGTTTTCGGCGCGCCCAGGTGAAGAAGGGGCAGGGCGAGGCGCAGGACCACGGTGAAGAGAAGCGCCATGGAAAGGTTGACGCCCGGGCCCGCAAGGGAGGAAAGGGCCATGCCTTTTTTCGGGTCCTTGAAATTGTAGGGATTGATCGGGACCGGCTTGGCCGATCCGAACACGAATTTCCCGTCCGTCAGAATAAAGAGCATGAGCGGCATGATGATCGTGCCGAAGAGGTCGATATGGGAGATCGGGTTCAGTGTCAGCCGGCCCATGTCCCGGGCCGTGTGGTCGCCGAGCTTGTTGGCCACCCAGCCGTGGGCGACTTCGTGCAGCACGATGGCAAACACCAGCGGCGGCACCATGACGATTATCTTCTGGATCAGGGAGAGTTCTTCCATTTTTATAAAAGGCCTTTTGAAGCGGATAGGGACCGGTGTCATGATGGCCGATCCTGGATCATGGGTCAGATATAGTACAATCAGCGTCCTTCAGTGTCAAAAAAATTATCTCACGATCACCAGCGCCTCGTCGGGGTTCACGCTGTCGCCTTCCTTGACATAAATCTCCTTCACTTCGCCGCTGACCGGCGTATGGACCTCGTTCTCCATCTTCATGGCCTCGATGATCAGCACCGTATCGCCTGCCTTGACCTTGTCGCCGGCCCTGACCTTGAGCCTGATCACCGTACCGGGCATGGGAGCCGTCACGTCGCCCGGCTCTTTCGGCTTCGGCCGCTTGGACTGCCCGCCCACGTTCGGCGCGATCATGCCTTCTTCCGACGGGACCACCTCCACGAGCGCCTCGATCAGCACCTCGACGAGCTGGTTGTCGACCCAGACGAAATAGGGGCGCTTGCCCTCGGACTTGTGGCCCTTGCCGCCGACCTTGACGTGGTAGGACTCGCCGTGGACGTTGATCATGAACTCCGACGGCGCGAGGGTCGGGCCCGCATCTGCGGGCGCTTCAACCAGCGGCTTCTTCGGCTCCTCGGGCGGGAAGCCCTTGTCCCGCAGCTCGGCGAACTCGGCAAAGATCTTCGGGAACAGGGCATAGGAGATGACGTCCTCCTCGGATCTTGCCTTGTCGCCGGCGTCGCGGCGCGCCTTCTCGATCTCCGGCTCGAGCAGGTCGGCCGGCCGCACCTCTACGACCGGTTCGTCGCCGAGGATCTTTTTCCTGATCTCCTCGTTCACGGGCGCGGGCGGCTTGCCGTACAGGCCCTTGAGGTAGTTCTTCACCTCGCTGGTGACCACCTTGTAGCGTTCGCCGGTCAAAATGTTGAGAGTCGCCTGGGTGCCGACGATCTGGCTGGACGGCGTCACGAGCGGCGGGAACCCGAAGTCCTCGCGCACGCGGGGGACCTCGGCCATCACCTCTTCCATCCGGCCCAGCGCGTTCTGCTCCTTGAGCTGCGACGCCAGGTTCGATATCATGCCGCCGGGCACCTGGTAGATGATCGCGTTCGGGTCGATGCCGGTGTACTCGCTCTCGAAGGCGTTGTACTTCCTGCGCACGGACTTGAAATGCTCCGTCACCTGTCCGACGAGCCTGAGGTCGAGCCCCGTGTCACGGGGCGTGCCCCTCATGATATGGATGATCGTCTCGAGGGGAGGCTGGCTCGTGCCTCCCGCCATGGACGAGGCGGCGCAGTCCACGATGTCGATGCCGGCCTCGATGGCCTTGAGCGTCGTTGCCACGGACATTGCGCTCGTGTCGTGCGTATGGAGATGGATGGGAAGGCCCACGGCCTTCTTGAGCTTGAGCACGAGATCGTAGGCATCCAGGGGGGCGAGCAGGCCGGCCATGTCCTTGATGCAGACCGTGTCCGAGCCCATATCCTCGAGCTTCTTGGCCATGTCCACGAACACTTCATTATTGTAGATAGGGCCGAGGGTATAGCAGAGGCAGCCCTCCACCTTGCCGCCGTACTTGATCGTGGCCTTGACGGAGGACTTGATGTTCCGGAAGTCGTTCAGGGCGTCGAAGATGCGGATCACGTTCATGCCGTTCTCGATGGCCTTCTCGACGAACTTCTCGACCACGTCGTCGGCATAATGACGATAGCCGACCACGTTCTGGCCGCGCAGCAGCATCTGGAGCGGTGTCTTCGGGAAGGCCTTCTTGAGGCTGCGCAGCCGCTCCCAGGGATCCTCCCGCAGGAACCGGAGGCAGGTATCGAAGGTAGCCCCTCCCCAGACCTCGACGGACCAGAACCCGATGGAGTCCATCACCTCGGCGATGGGCAGCAGGTCCTCGGTCCTCATCCGCGTGGCCAGCAGGCTCTGGTGGGCGTCGCGCAAGGTGGTGTCCATGATCTGGACTTTCTTCGGTGCTGTCTTCTTACTGTTCGGCATCGTTATGGTTCCTCAATTCAAAATCTTTGACACTGATCTACACTGATTTGTTATGAAAAAACGAAGATTCGATCATGTCCCTTCATAGCTTGATCTGTGTCCGTCAGTGTCAATGTTTAGACCTTCGAATGGGCGATGATCGCGGCCGCGATCGCGATGGCCGTGTCGTTCGGGTCCTTCTCGTGCCGGTACAAAAGCTTCTCAGCCTGCTCCTCCACATAGCTCGTCGTGAAGTTGCCGGAGATGAACTTTGGGTCCTCCATCACTTTCTTGTAATAGGGGATGGTGGTCTTGACCCCGCGGATCACGTATTCGCTGAGGGACCGGTGCATCCTGCGCACGGTCTCGTCCCAGGTGTTCCCGCGCACGATGAGCTTGGCCAGCATCGAGTCGTAATGGGGCGGCACGGTATAGCCGCGGTACACGTTGCCGTCGATGCGCACGCCGTACCCGCCGGGCGAGTAGTAGGCCGTGATCTTGCCCGTTGCGGGCAGGAAGTTGTTCAGGGGGTCTTCGGCGTTGATCCGGCACTGGATGGCGTAGCCGCGCAGGACGACGTCCTCCTGCCTGACTGGAAGCTTCTCGCCCGCCGCGCTCCGGATCATGGTCTGGACCAGGTCGATGCCGGTCACCTCCTCGGTGATCGTATGCTCGACCTGGATGCGCGTGTTCATCTCGAGGAAATAATAGTTCCTGTTCCTATCCACCAGGAACTCCACGGTGCCCACGTTGTCATAGCCCACGGACCTGGCGACCGCGACCGCGGTCGCGCCCATGGCGGCCCGCAGTGCGTCATCGAGGATGAGCGACGGCGCGATCTCGACGAGCTTCTGGTGCCTTCGCTGGAGCGAGCAGTCGCGTTCGCCGAGGTGGATCACGTTGCCGTGCCTGTCCGCCACGACCTGGAATTCTATGTGGTGCGGCTCTTCTATGTATTTTTCGATGAAGACGGCGTCGTTGCCGAAGGCCTTCTTCGCCTCGCCGATCGCCAGGGGAAGCATCCTGCGCACGTTGTTCGCGTTCCAGCAGACCCTGAGGCCCCGTCCTCCCCCTCCCGCCGATGCCTTCAGGATCACGGGGTAGCCGATCTGTTCGGCTGCTGCAACGGCCTCTTCCTCCGAATGGAGCGCGGTCGTGCCGGGAATGACGGGCACGCCGGCCCCGGCCATCTTCTGGCGCGCCTCGATCTTCAGGCCCATCTCCCTGATGGCGCTTGGATTGGGCCCGATGAAGGCGATGCTGGCGTCGGCGCAGGCCTGGGCGAACTCGGCATTCTCCGACAGGAAGCCGTAGCCCGGATGGATGGCATCTGCGCCGAGCTGTTTTGCCAGATCGATGATGCCGTAGATGTTCAGATACCCGGCGAGGGGTCCGGGACCGATCAGCGCGGCCTCGTCGGCCTTCTTGACATAGAGGGTCGTGGCGTCCGCCTCGGAATGGATCGCGACGGTCCGGATGCCGAGCTCATTACAGGCACGAATGATCCTGAGCGCGATCTCGCCGCGGTTGGCTATCAACACCTTCTGGAACATGGGATTTCTCCGAAAAAGGACTGCAAAAACGGAATTCGATACTAAGGGATAACGCGGGGTGTTGTCAAGGGAAAACCGGGTTAAGGAGCCTTTTGCAACCACGGGTCCCGACGGGACCGGGAAGCACGGAGAAGGGTACCCTGACAAGGCTTCATTTTTCAGCAGTGAGGAGGGCGAACCTGCCATCCTCGATCCGGATGAGGAACAGCTTCTTCTGGGCTTCCTGGGAACCCGAAAACGTCGCAGTCCCGGTGATGCCCGGGTAGTCCTTCATTGCCAGGAGACCGTCCCGTACGGCCTGAGGCGTGTCCTTATGCTCCTTCAGGAGCGAGAAGATCATCATCGCCGAATCGTAGGCCTGGGCGGCCAGGATGTCCGGCTCTTCCTGGTATGCGGACCGGTAGGAGTCCACGAACCCCCTCACGCCCGCCTCGATGCTCTCGGGGAAGAAGCCGTCCACAAAAACGGCACCCTCGACGTACCGGCTGGCCCGGTCTATCAGGTCCGGGGAGTGCCAGTTGTCGGAGCCGATCAATGCCACGCCGGTAATGTTGTAGAAGGCGAGCTGGGGGATCAGCAGGCCGACCCGCTCGGCATAGCCGGGCAGATAGAGGGCATCGAACCCGGGCCGGTATTCCTCGAACAGCTTCTTTCGCTGCGCTTCTTCCTCGGGGATCGGCACCTTCCGGGAGCGGAGGTCGATCTCCATGATCCGGCGGATGTAGGGGCCGAAGTCCTTCGTGTCCGGCGGGTAGGCGATGGTCGCGATGATCTCGCCGCCCCGGTCCAGTTCCCGCACGAACAAGTGCGACAGGTCCTTGCCGTAGGCATCGTCGGGATACATGAGCACGAACCGACGCAGCTTCATCCCGAGCGCGTACTGAGCGGCGGCGTGCGCCTGGCTGTCGATGGTCAGGGCATTCCTGAAGATCCAGGAGGTCTTTACCGCGAATCCGGAGCGCCCTGCCGCAGGCCGGAGGAAGGGGATGTGGAGCGTTTCGAGCACCGGAGCAAGGGAGTCCTCTTCGCGGGCGGTGATGGGGCCCAGGCCCGCGACGATTCCCTTCGCGGCAAGTTCCTTCAGGCCGGCGACTGCCTTGTCCGGCGAACCCTCGGTGTCCTGCACGATAAGCTCGACGCGGTTCTCCGGCTCCTGCAGGTTGTAGGCATGGACCGCCAGCTGTACCCCTTTGAGGACGCGGTCGCCGAACGAGGCGAGCTGGCCCGTCTGGGGCACGAGGGCTCCGACGAGATACCGGGGTGCCGTCAATCGGGTTGTTGCCTCGTTCAGCAGCATCTCGGCGCGGGTCTTCTCCGGGTGGGAGGGGAACCGGTCAAGGAACTCCTTGCTGACCCTGACCGCGTCGCGGTACTGCCGCTGCTCGATCAGGAGGGCCGCGAGCCGGAGCTGGGCGATGTCCGCGGGATAGGCGGTACCGGAAGCGGCCTTTCTGAGTTCATCCTCATTCAGGTTCTTGTCCACGATCTCGCGGACGCGGTCGCGGTATCCCGCCTGCTGTTTCGCATTCGCGGCGTGGTCGGCCAGGTACCCGAACTCCTTCAGAGCCTGGGCGTAGTTCTTCCGGGCCAGGTAGGCGGAGGAGAGCATTTCCGAGATGGATCTCAGCTGGGCGGGGTCGGTGATCTTGCTGCGGTCTTCGAGATTGGCGACGGCGAGATCGTATTCCCCGAGCTCGAAATAGCATCTGCCCAGCTTGAATTTCGCGTCGGGAATGAACGGCGAGGCTGGATATTTTTCGATGATCTCTTTATAGGAACTGAGCGCCTGGCGATAGTCCCGCTTGAACAGGCGTATATCTCCGAGCAGGTGCAGGGCCCGGTCCCGGTGCCGGCTCCGGGGATACTGGGCAAAAAAAGCATCCGCCGTCTTCACCGCCTGGTCATACTGCCGCCTGGCGTAGAAGCCCTCGGCCTCGCTCAGCATCGCCTGCGCATCTTTTTCCCATTCAGGTTCGGGCGGGAGCGCGGGCGCGCATCCGGTCGAGAGAAGAGCGGCCGCGAAGGAGAGCAGAAGCAGCAGGGCAAGGATTGTGGAGAATGAACGCCTGAGCGGCATGCGGGCTACTTCCCTTTCTTGTTCGCGGCTTCGGCGAGGGCCGCCCTACGCCTTGCTCTCAAGGTTTCCTCTTTGCGTTTGCGTCTGCGGGCCAGTTCCTTCTGTCGTTCACGCACGGATATGTCTCCTTTCACGGAAAATCGGCTTCAAAAAGCCTGCACACTATAGCTGAGACTGGGGCATTTGTCAATACGGGAGAGAATGAGTGTCAAGCCAAAATAGAAATGTCCTCCAGGAGAGACGGAATACAGAGGGCGGAGGTCAGAGGACAGGCCGAGGATTTTCCATGAGGACGAAGTCACACCTCTGCGAGAGTGACGTCTGAACTCTGATTCCCGAACTTTTTCCTTGATTTCTTCGAACCGATATATTAGATTAACCGCTGTTAAAAGCTCGTGTCTGTTCTCTGGACGTCTGCATTCTGTCTTTATCATATGGGCGAGTAGCTCAGCTGGGAGAGCGCCGCGTTCGCAATGCGGAGGCCGAGGGTTCGATCCCCTTCTCGTCCACCAATTTTCCATCCAATAGAGCCTCACAAAGTGAAAAAGCCGCTGAAAATAGCGGCTTTTCTCATTCTGCTTGCCTTTCCTCGTCCTATGTGATATGCATAAATCCAGGCGTTTTGGGTATACGATTTCGAGTCGCGTATACCCAAAGCAAAGTGCGTATACCCAAAAGGAGAGGAGCCTATGCCGAAGCGTATTGTTCCCCTGTCTGATCCAAAAATCAAGAAAGCGAAACCTCAGAAGAAGCAAGTCACGCTTTTTGACGGCGGAGGATTATTTCTCCTCGTAACGCCGACGGGCGGCAAGCTCTGGCGCTTCAAGTATCGCTTCGCGAACAAGCCAAGACTTCTCTCCTTCGGCTCTTATCCTGAAATCTCCATTGCCACTGCCAGAAAGAAGCGCGAAGAAGCGAGGATGCTCATTGCAAACGGCATCGACCCTGGCCAGGTGCGCAAGGCGCAGAAGGCCGCAGGCATCGCAACCACGGAAAACAGTTTTGAGGTCGTGGCGCGGGAATGGCATGAGAAGTTTTACGACCGGTGGACGCCCGGCCATGCGGCTACATTAATGAAGCGTCTTGAGCGGGAGGTATTCCCTTGGATTGGAGCAAAGCCTATCGGTGAAGTGAGAGCCCCTGAGTTGCTGAGTGTTCTCCGGCGTGTGGAGTCGAGGGGCACGCTCGACACAGCGCACCGAATCAAGATCCTCGCCGGGCAAGTATTCCGTTACGCGATCGCTACCGGCAGGGCCGAGCGCGATCCCTCGGCAGACCTGAAAGGTGCGCTTCCGCCGAAAAGACAAGAACACCTTGCGGCAGTCACGGAGCCGAAAGAGGCGGCGGCTCTTCTCCGGGCTATCGACGGCTATAGCGGCTCGTTCATTGTGAAATGCGCGTTGCAGCTTGGCGCGTTGTTCTTTGTGCGTCCAGGAGAACTGCGTCACGCCGAATGGTCTGAAATGGATCTTGACGCAGGCATCTGGGCAATCCCCGGCCCCAAGATGAAGATGAAACAGCCTCACATCGTACCGCTGTCGCGTCAGGCCAAAGAAATCCTGGAATCTTTGAAGCCGCTTACGGGCAGCGGGCGGTATGTGTTCCCGAGCCACCGTTCGACATTGCGGGCGATGAGTAACAACGCTATTCTTGCCGCGCTGCGTCGTATGGGATACACCAAAGACGAAATGACCGGCCACGGATTCCGGGCCATGGCCCGCACGATCCTCGACGAAGTCCTCCACGTCCGGGTTGAGTACATCGAGCATCAGCTCGCGCATACGGTTCGTGATCCGAACGGCAGGGCATACAACAGGACCGCGCACCTTGACGAACGGAAGAAGATGATGCAGCAGTGGGGCGATTATCTGGACGGGCTCAAGTCAGGGGCGAAGATTCTTCCGTTTCCGAAAGTGGCAGGGTGAGCATATGAAGCTTGATACGATCAAAGCATTGACAGAAACCTGATATATGGTATCGTATTACCAATATGGCGGGTTGCGCCAAGAAAGTAGAGCTCCTGTGTCACGAGATGTGGGGAAGCGATGAAAGTGCGGAACATCAAAATTGCGATCAAATCCGATGCGGAGCTCCTGAACGAAGTCAAGGACGTGGTCGGAAAGATTGAACGCGGCGAGAAAGTCAAAAAGCATGAGGGCGTTTCCTTTGACAGCATCGATGCCATGAGAAAGGTTCTGACCGAAGAGCGCTTGCGGGTCCTCTGGGCCATCAAGAAGGAACATCCGAGTCTGTCTATGAGCTGGCGAAAAAGCTGAAACGGGATATTAAGAATACCTTTAACGATGTGCAGTTTCTTGCCGATGCTGGTTTGTTGGAGCTCAAGAAGACCAAGGACGGTCGGGAGAAAACCATGCCTCTTATGAATTACGACAATATCATACTTGAGATCACGGTGTAGCCAGCATTCAATATAATGAAACACCAATTATGAGAGGCCCTGGGATAACCCAGGGTTTTTTATATTTATATTCAACTGCCAACACCGTAAATGTTATTTTCTTGACACTTCAAGAATTCTGTGTTATTCTACCATTCATGATAGACCGACGCTATGAATCAACAGAATCTCTTGATGGTGTTATCGACCTCGAACGTCTTAGGTCCGGTCCAGCGGACAGTCTCGAGCGCAGTGCCCAACGGTTCTTCGAGCTGACGTATCTTTCCGAGGACCTCCATAAGGTTCTCAAAGGACTCAGCAGGAGATTCAAAGAGGGGGCTGGTCCGGGGACCGTCTTGGCCCAAGCGGTCAAGGGTCTTGGGAAATCTCATACTCTTCTCTTAGGCTATCATCTCTTCGCGAGCCTTACCGAAGCAAAAGCCTGGACCGCTAAAGCCGGTTACGACTGGTCCCCGCCGAAGAATCCCGAAGTCATTGTCCATAAGTTTACAGATCAATCAATGCCAGGCGATGCGCTTTGGATGCTGATCGGGCAGCGGCTCAAGGCCAAGTGGAGCGCAGAGCGGGCACCTGACCTCGATGATTTCCGAGCTGCCATTAAGGATCGCCATCTGGTTCTTATCCTCGACGAGTTGGAACGGGGTATTGATATTATACCCGATTCGACCAAGCGCAGTCAGAACATAGCGTTCCTCCAGATGCTGAGCGAAGAGGCCAGCCGTGAGGGGAGTCATCTGACTCTCTTCGCCGCTGTTTACGACGGAAACAAGGAGCCGGGTTCCACGCTCAAGCGGACGCAGAGAATAGAGTTACATTTCCGCAAACCTCAGGATCGGGCATCCATTGTTCGGCACAGACTGTTTAAGAACGCCGATAGCTATGACAAGGAGTCTGCACGCTCGCTTATCCATTCATACATCAACACATGGCGTCGCTTTGGTATGGAAGTGCCCGATGGCTACGTTGGTCGCATGGAGGAGTCCTTCCCGTTCCTCCCCGATCTGATAGAGCTGGTCTTTGAGCGAATAACGGAAAGCGGGGGATTTCAGGGGACACGAAGCGCATTGGGCCTGCTCGGCGCCATGCTGGACGCAACTCCTGAAGGTTCCTATCTGATGACCGCATCTCATTGTCGCGTGACTGACCCGGTTTGCGCGGACCGTCTCTCCGATCTCGATCCTGGCGGCTCGCTGATCAATCCTGCTGCTGGCAATTACCGTGATCTTGCCGCACAGCCGTACGCGGAAGCTATTGCATCGGCGGTACTGCTGGCGAGTCTGGTGCCGGGCGGCCGCGCTGTCGGCATGACGACCGATGAGCTTG
>Ga0335079_10000188_pt1 | contig 71699 bp, 64 predicted proteins | sample Lox_Sample_33_FD_206719 | JGI IMG/M metagenome (GOLD analysis project Ga0335079, IMG submission 206719) | Soil microbial communities from Loxahatchee National Wildlife Refuge, Florida, United States - Lox_Sample_3.3 | ecosystem: Environmental > Terrestrial > Soil > Wetlands | place: USA...
GAAATGGCACTTCATGAAGTCGCCTTCTTTTTTGAACTCCGCCAGCCCCTGGTCGCGTGGCAGAAACTCCCGCGCATACGGAATGTTCTGCTGCACCAGTTCCTGCATCTTTTTCTCGATCTTCTCGAGATCGTCGGGCGTAAACGGCGTTGGACGATAGAAGTCGTAAAAGAATCCGGACTCCGTTGCGGGGCCGTGGCCTAGCTTCGTCTCCGGGAAAAGTTCGAGGACGGCAGCCGCCAACAAATGCGCGGAGGAATGCCGGAACACTTCGAGCGACTCGGGATCCTTGTCGGTAAGAAGCTTCAGGTCAGTATCGCTCTCCAAGGGCCGCGTGAGATCGATCAGATTTCCGTTCGTCTTGGCCGCAAGGGCCGCATCGGCCAGCCGCGGACTGATGTCTTTCGCAATCTGAATCGGGGTCGTGCCCTTGGGAACTTCCTTGACGCTCCCATCCGGGAGCTTCACATGAATGCTGTCTGCCATAGTTTGAGCCCTGCAGTTTTCCTGAATCTTTCAGTTTAGAGAAGGGAGTTGGGAGGGTCAAACGGAGGACTCGGTGGAAGGAAGGAACTGCAAAACTGCCAACACCCGTGGAGACAAAAGTGAGCGATTCACGCCTCAGATGTTCTACTCTTCATGCAAAGCCAAGAGCGGGTCAATTCGACTCGACTTCCTTGCGGGCAGATAACACGCCAACAGCGCTACAGATCCCAGCAGGAGCGGCGCGCCGAATAGGACGATCGGATCGGATGCATTCGCAGCCGTCACTTGCCCAACGCTCGAATTCATTGCGGAGAGCATGCGAGAACCTGCCCAGGCACATCCCCATCCAATGGTTGTGCCAATGCCGATCAGGAGCATTCCCTCTTTCATTACAGTTCTGACCACTTCTCCCTTGCGAGCGCCCAACGCCATTCGGATGCCAATCTCACGGCGGCGCTGCACCACGGAATACGCCGTCATCCCTGCCAGACCGACCGACGCTAATACTACCCCGAATATTCCGATGATCCCGTATGTCCAGGCAGCCGAGCGCAGGGGAGCAATGAAATCGGCGATGTGTTCGTTCATACTGCGCGCATCAAATGGGACTACATTTGGATCGACCGCCGAAATCTCATGGTGCAGCAATTCCAGAAAGTTACTTCCCTGAGTTGCGCGTGCAAGTAAAGTAATTCCCTGCAGTGAGGGACTAGAAACGTCCGCGTTGCGCAGGGGGAAGTAAACTGCGGGACGTTTCTTGTTGATGACTAGATCATTTGCAACATCTCCGGCTACGCCGACGACCTCATAGGTTCGCGGCAAACCCTTCGGCACCACGGGACGGTAGTCGATCGATCCTGGCACTATCTTTGGCCCAAATGCTTCCGCGTTCTCGATCTGGATTCTTCGCCCAAGCGGGTTCTGCCCAGCCCAATATTCGCGTACTAGCTCCTCGCTCACAATCACAGAGGCCGAACCGTTGCTTTCATCGCCGCTGCGAAAGCCTCGGCCCTGCATAATCGGGATAGCAGTAGTGTCGAAGTACTCTTTGCCGACCGTGTATTTCAGAGCATCGTGAACTGTCTGCGAATTATCTGTTCCAGAGGTGGGCTCCGAGAAGCGAAGTCCGGTGATGCCCAGAGAAACCGGTACGCTTTCCGTGAGAGTAGCTGAGCTCACGGTTGGGAGTGTTTTAACGCGCTCCAGCACCTTACGAAGAAATTCTGCGGCTTGATCTCCAGAGTAACCGTCGCGTATCGGGTCGAGCGAAATCAGATATAAACCTCGAGGACTAAAGCCAGCCTGAATCCCTAGCGACGTCTGGATGCCGAGCGAGAGTAATCCGAGAATCACAAGCAGAGTCAATGACCCGGCCACCTGAGCAACCATCAGCCCGTTCCGCATGGTCAGACGCCGGAAACGAGGCAGCAAAACTGTCCCCCCTTCCTTCAATGCTGGCGCAAGATTTTCTTTGGTAATTCGGATTGCGGGCATGAGCCCGAATCCGAACCCGGCAAGAGTGGTGATTCCAAGAGTAAGCAACAGCACTCTCCAGTCAGGTCGCAGGTCGTAACTGACCGGGATAGGAAACGGCATTCTGAGGTGTGAGCTTATGTCCATTAGCCAGACCGACATCCCGAAACCGAGCGCGCCCGCCCCAGCCGCAATAAGCATGCTCTCGGTTCCCAATAAGCGGAGAATACGGCCTCGCCCTGCGCCGAGAGCAAGCCGGACGGCAATTTCCCTACGTCGCCGGGTACTACGTGCGAGCACCATGTTGGCCACATTGGCACAAGCGATCAGCATGACCAGACCCGCCATAATTACAAAAAAGGACGTAAAGAAAGGAAGATCCTGTTTGCGAAGCGGGAGAAGCTTGCCTCCTTCAGACAATGTCACGTGCCGTGCTTTGTCCAGATTCGAAGGCATACCATTATCTTGTTCAAGTTGCTTAGCGACCGCGTCCAGTTCAGATTCTGCATGCTCGCTATTAGTGCCAGGTTTCAATCGTCCGATCGCGTGAAACAAGGCTAGATCGTGACGCTTCAGGGCATCATTTTCCAACTCGGGAGCCAATTGGCTATCCACCGTGACCGGCATCCATATGTCAGCGACATAGAGCGCAGGAGATGCGCCAAGAAAATTTCGGGGCCCAATTCCGACAACTGTACAAGGGCGTCCGTTCACCTGAAGCGTTCTGCCGACCACATCCGAACGTCCTAGCTGTTCTTCCCAGAACCGGTAGCTGAGGACAACTTCCGGCGCAGTCCCGGCTTCCTCTTCTGCTGCTCCAAAGAGACGTCCCATAGAAGGAGCAACACCCAGTGTTGAAAAGTAAGAACCACTGACAAGATGCCCCCAAACTCGCTCTTTGTGACCGGCAAACGAGAGCGTAAAGGGCACCGGAGCAATGTAAGCTGCGGCTGCAACAAACACATCACTCCGTTCGCGGTAGCGCTTGAACTCCGGATAAGTGACTGGCAACTCCAGCGCCACCAGTTCATCGGGCTTTGACACCACCGGCAAGTTACGCAACACGATGCCATTCATTTCGCTGAATGCGCAGGCCGCAATACAGATCCCCATGCTTAACGACAGGAGCGCAACCACCGTGTAGCCGGGAGACGCCACGAGAGCTCGTACGGATCGAGTGATGTCTCGTCCAAAATCAGCCAAGTATCTTTTCGATTTCAGCATGATCGAATTCCTTTGGGCATCGGGCGCAATCACCTGAATTAGTGTCAGAATTTTAGTTCCTTAGGATCGTTCGGAATAGACCAACGTTTGAGCGGAACCAGGAAAGAGCGGGAGGTTCCCTGTGTTTCTCCCGAAGGTGCGCTGGTAATCGGGCAGGGCCAGGCGTGTAGTTTTGCCATTTCCACCTTCCTCCCCGACTCTTCCCGGCCACCGCTCTTGCAGTTCCAAATTGTTCTTGCCTATTTGCCGCAAGAATAACGGTTTTTCTCCTCTGTCCCGCGCTATAATTCTCAGCTTTCATCGACTGCCTGTTCATTCTGGACCAACTATGAATGCTTATCCTTCGCTGCCACAGAACGCGCGCCATTCCTTTCGCTTGTCACCGCTGACTCTTACTGTCTTCCTATTTGCGCTGCTGCTTTGCCCCGGCCCCGCGCACGCCCAGGTCAAGGCCAAAGTGACCGTCGATCCTTCGCAGCAGAAGGCTGTTCTCTACACGACATCGATCGGCGTGGCCGCCGACCGATGGGATCTCCACGCCTTTGATGCCGCCACCATGCAGTTGCTGCACGATGCCGGAGTCACCAACATGCGATTCCCGGGAAATGGCGGCGTTGAAGCCCTGTATCACTGGTCCACGGGTGCCATCACGAATCCCTATAACAACGACCGTGCCCCGGCATTTCCCCCCGAGAAACAGTTCCCCGCCACGGTCCCAGTCATCGACACACTCGGATCAGCGGTGGTCTCGGTCAACTACGGCAGCAATCTTGATGGCAGCGGCGGTGGAGAGCCCGCGGAGGCTGCAGCGTGGGTCGCCTACGCGAACGGCAGTCCCACGAACAATCAAGCGATCGGCAAGGATTCCAAAGGCAACGACTGGAAAACGGTCGGATTCTGGGCGACGATCCGCGCCAGCAAGCCGCTCCCCACCGATGATGGCTACAACCATCTGCGCATCAATCATCCGGCGGCCATCGGCATTCCGCTCTGGACCATCGGAAACGAGCCCTGGGGAAACGGATATTACGGACAAGCGCGCACTGTGGGGTCCGATGCCGACAATCAAGGCAAGTACGGCCAGAGCCCTGCGCCCGAACCCGATCTGCATGCCGGAAAAGTCAACGACTCCAAGGACTGGGGCCGCAATCAGCACAATGCCAAGGTGAGTCCAGCAGCGTATGGCGCGGCTGTGGTCGAGTTCGCGAAGGCGATGAAAGCGGTGGATTCGACGATTATGATCGGCGCATTCGTGATGCCGCCGCCGGACGCAGCCGATTCGAATCAGCTCGGCAAGAACTGGAATGCCGATGTGCTCAAGGCCGCTTGCGGCAGCATGGATTTCGCCGCGGCCTCTCTTTGGGAAGGAAAGCCAGCGCCTCCCAACTACGCCGATATCCTCGACGAGAAGGACCTGCTCATGGTCGCGCGCGATCCTCTGGACAATCAGAGATTCTTTCCCGGCCAGAATGCCATGGAGCACGACTTCACCCGCCTGGGTCGCGACCTCATCGAGAAATACAAGAAGTTTTGTCCGAATGGAAAATCGCCACAGTTGGCTTTCACCAGCGTGGGCATCGCTCCGTGGATGCCGCCGCAGAACCCTGCCTCAACCGCGCTGTACGCTGCCGACACAATTACTACACTGCTGGAACGCGGAGCTTTCACCGTGGAGTGGGGGCCGATTCACGCGCTCAGCCCTAACTTCCTCGACGACAAGAATCAGCCTCAACCGCCCTACTACGGAATCAAACTCCTGCACCAGGCGGCGACCCCGGGAGACACGTTCATCGGCGCTCATTCCGATCTCGATACCCTGGCCGTTCACGCGTTCAAGAAACGCGACGGCGGCTTGAGCCTGATGCTGATCAACAAAGATATTTCGCGCTCGGCGGCCGCGACGGTTTCGGTGACGGGCTGGGCCTTCGCCAACAAAGGTACGCGCTACGACTACGGGAAACTGACGCTCGATGCGGGCAAAACGATCACCGACGCTCCGATTGAAGGCCTCGGTTCCACGTTCACGGTGGAAGTGCCGCGCTACGGAATTACCGTGATCGTCGTGCCTAAATCGTAGCGAACGATTGACAGAAAAACTAAAGGGGCGGATTCTCCCGCCCCTTTTCAGTTCATTCCAGGTGGTTACACGCTGAGGTCTTTGATGTGTGTCGCGATGTACCACTTGTTTCCGAAATCATCCGTGACTGCCGCCGTTCGGTCTCCGTACGACTGATCCGCTGGCTCCTGGAAAGATTTCGCTCCCGCCGCCAGTGCCCTGCGGTAGACCGATTCCATGTCGGGCACGTACAGATAGAACATAGTCGGCATGGGCTCGTACTTGCCGTGCGCCTCGCCCATCTCGAGTATGGAGTCACCAACGCGAATCACCGCGTGATGAACCACCCCGTCCGGAGAGGCATACTTGGCGACTTCCTGGGCTCCAAAAGCCCGCTTCAGGAAGCTGATCAACGGCTCGGCCCGCCGCGGATGCAGATACGGATTCACGTTCTGCAAGCCCTTCGGCACGTAGCTGTCGCCTTGTCCTGTAGCGATGTACCAGAAGTTCCCGGCGGCGTCTCTGATCGTCCCTGACCTCTCGCCGTACTCCTGCTCTCGCACCGGATCGACAAGAGTGGCTCCGGCCGCGACCGCACGTTCGCACACTGCATCAGCATCCTTGACGTAGACGTGCAGCGCAGCAGTCTGCTTTGTTCCGGTGAATTTCTTTTCTGGAACGCCCCCGCCCATCATCACCATCGAATCGCCGATGCGCACTTCACCATGCACGCCATTCGGCGCAAATATCCGCAGCATCTCTTCCGCACCAAGAACTTCCTTTGCGAAATCGAGCAGGGCCGGGCCATTCTCCGCCACAAGGTAAGGCGTCACCATGCGGAAGCCTTGCGGAACTGGATCGACTTTCGGGCCTTTCGGCATCTTCCCGCCCTCGGGTCCGTGGCTCAGACCTTGCATCCGACGATGCATCTCGTCGACGGACATGTGCTCCTTCACCTGCGAGAAGCTCCAGGTATAGCCGAACGGATCCTTCAGCAGCGCATCGCGGCTCCCGTAGAACTGGTCCTGCGGTGGCCGTACCAGCGTCATGCCTTCGGCGACAGCGTGGTCGGTATAGGCGTCCACGTCTGGCACGCGAACGGAAATCCACACGGGCGAATTCCCCAGGGTCTCAATGCTGAAGCGGCCTCCCTCGGGCCATTCGCCGGTCACATGCAGGGTGGAGTCGCCGATCATGATCTCGGCATGCGGGATGGATCCGCCTACTTCAAAACGGAACGTCTCTTTGGCGCCCAAAGCGCGCGTATAAAACTCAATGGCTTTCCCGGGATCCAGGAATGCCAGTCTGGGGGTCGCCGTCGCTTGGACGGCTGCTGCTACGGGCTCGGCTATGGTGGCCATATTCTTCTTGCCTCCTAATTCGGATTTCAATCGTGCCTTGAATTTCGCACTCGGCAGATTGCGCAAGTCCGCCGCGATGCGCACTAATGGCTCGATTTCCATCCCCGCTTTGCCCACCCGGCCATCGTTGCGCAACAGCATCGCATCGACCGCCTGGTTCAACTGCTCAATCTTTTTCTGACCGCCACTCCCGGGTTGTAGAGAGCGCTTAGGCATTCGCACCCTCCATTCGTGCGCGCAACGTAGTCAGCGCGCGAAACTGTAATTGCTTTACCGCCCCTTCAGTCTTCCGGATATGCTTCGCCACTTCCTTGATGCTTTTCTGCTCTACGAACCGGAGCACTACGACCCGCTGCTGCTCCGCCGGAAGCCCCTCCACTAACCGGAACAGCGTAGCCCGCCTCTCCACGTCTTCGATCTCTGCTGGACCCACCTGCGCAGCCGCAACCTGCTCCTCATCCGTAACTTCCCGGCCGGACTTCTGCCATCGATCTGAAATCAGGTTCGCTGCGATCCGGTACAGCCACGCCGCAAATGGAATCCCGCGCCACTCAAAACGCTTGAGGTTTGCCAAGGCGTGATGGAAAACCTCTGCCGTCAGATCCTCGGTCTCGGAGCGGTCCTGTACCCTGCGCGCGACGTACGCGTACACCCGCTCGAAGTTGAGCTCATAGAGCTCCGCGAAGCGCGCAGGATCCTTCTGCGCCGCCTCGATCAGAAGCCGCTCGTCCGCTTCTCTTTTCAGAGCCTTCAACAGAATCTCCGCGGTTTGGCCGTACAGAAGGGTAAACCGGATTGCCGGGAAAAAGGTTACGGAGAGCACAAATCTTTAAAAGAGCAGCACCTCCGCCCCCGTTCCTGCATCAAAATCTTGATCCTCTAACGAAGGGCCTCATCTGGGATCTTCTTTTCCGAAATCACACACGGAGGTGCGACTTGGAAGCAATTACTGGAGTCTTCAACGCTCAGGCAGACGCTGAAACGGCCGTCAAACACCTGCAAGAATCTGGAGTCCCTCACGATCGGATTACCATCCTCAGCCCCGGCAACAACCACAAGATTGCCTCCGAAATGCAGTCGGTCCCCAAGGACGCTTCGGAACAACCTGGCATGGGGGGAGCACTGGGTGCCCTTATGGGCGGTGGTGTCGGAATTACGGGAGGCGCGATCCTGATGGCGCTTGTCCCAGGAGTCGGGCCTGTCACGGCATTTGGGCTCCTGGGAGCGGCGATCCTGGGCGCTGCTGGCGCCACCATCGGCGCAACTACCGGAAACAAGATGGAGCAGGCACTATCGCAGGGAATTCCGGAAGATGAAATCTATGTGTATGAAGACGCCCTGCGTAAGGGGCGTAGCGTTGTCATCGCGCTGGCGGACGGTTCGGAAACCGAAGGAAGGATTCGCGAGGCCTTTGCGCGTGACGGGGCAGAGTCTGTTGATGCCGCGCGCGAGCAATGGTGGATCGGCCTTCGCAGCGCCGAAGAGAGCCGCTATCCCAAATCGACGCGGTCATTCTCGGACGACGAGAAGTTCTTCCGCCTCGGCTTTCAGGCCGCCATGCATGCCCGGACACGCTGCCTGGAATTCGATCAGGTATCCGCTGAGATGGATGCTGTGTTGGAAGATGTCAAGCGCGAGCATCCCGGAGAGAATGTCGAGGAGCCGTTCGTGCGCGGCTACCAGCGCGGACGCGAACACTATCAGCAACTTTGCGACGAAATGACGAAAGCGGCCTAAGCGGATTGCAGAGGAGTCGTTGAGACCCGACTGGTTTAATCGCGGTAGTACAACGACTCCATTTCTTTTTGCACCCGCGCCGAGAGAGCTTCCATATCGCGGAGCGTCAAACCTTCAGTCGAGATCGGTTCCCCAAAGCGCATCTCCAGCGGCCGGCACTTGATGTGGTAGGTGTTCATGGGGAGCAATTCGTAGGTCCCGACCAGAGCGAGCGGTACGATGTCCACCTGCGCCTTGATCGCGAGAAAAAACGCGCCAGACAAGAATGGCTTGATGTCGCCGTCCGGAGTGCGTCCGCCTTCGGGAAAGATTACGAGCGGCAATCCATGCTTCAACCCCTTCAGGCCCGCCCGAATGCTGCTGATCGAGCGGGATGGATTCTGCTGATCGATGCAGATTTGCCCCGACTGCTTCAGGTGCCACCCGACAACCGGATACGCCAATAACTCTTTCTTGAAGGCAATCTTGAAATGAAAGGGCAGGTAGACATACAGCAGAGGAATGTCGAGCGCCGACGCGTGATTTACGGCATAGACATGCGGCTTGGAAGTGTCGATCTTCTCGAAGCCCGTGACCTTGACCGGCGAGAACAGAGTCTTCACGATCAGCCATGACCAGGCACGCGCAAACCCGTGCATGACGCTGCCGTCGCGGTCGAAGAATCCCGCGATCAGGCCAAGCGGTCCCAAGATCAGTGTGTAAAGCCAGATCAGCGGATCGAGAATGAGATAGGACCGTAATCGGCTCGGCCAGCCGTAAGTCTTACCCGTCAGCTCGTGCGGACGTCGGCGCGGCGCTGCGATCGGCACCCTTTGCGGCTGGCTGACCTCGCCGCTTTCCACCTGATCGACTGACGAATTCAACTCCCGCACATCCTCCATTGTAGGAGAAAAACACTCGTAAAACTCACGCCCGCAGGTTCAGAGCGAGCATTGCTTCGCCCACAAGATAAATTGATCCAGTCACGACGATGGTTTTGCCGCCGGCGAGTTCCCGTGCGCGTTCCAGGGCGTCCTTTACTTCGGGTACCAATTCCATGTCGGCGCTCATTCGGCTCGCCGCCTGTCGGATTTCGCCGGGCGTGGCCGACCGCGGATTCTCGGGCTGCGTCACGACCACCCGTTCGGCAATCGGAAACAGAATTTCCGTCATCTCCGAGATTGCCTTATCGCGCATCGCGCCAAAAACAAAAATCAGCGGACGGTCGCCATAACGCTCTGAAAGGGCGGAGCGTAAGGCCCATGCTCCTGCCGGATTGTGCGCCACATCGAATACAATTTCGGGCCAGGCGCTCTTCGATGGAATCACCTGGAACCGTCCCGGCCACCGAGTCTCCCGGATACCTTTTTCGATGCTCGCAGGAGTGATCCTGATGAACCCTTTCTTCATTGTTTCTTCAGCAGCGGCGACCGCCAAGGCGGTATTCCGCAATTGATGCCGCCCAACCAGAGGACTCTCCACCAGAATCTCTTTCCCCATGACTTGCAGAGGATAGCGGTACAAAGCGGTCTGAGTACCAGGTACTGAGTACTGAGTACTGGCAGGTGACACCGGCGGCACATACTGCACCGCGCTGACGCCTACTCCCTCGAGGTTGAGAATCGCGTTTCCGATTACGTCATTCGCTTCGGGCTGCTGAGGCAGAGTTACAACCACACCGCCGCGCCGGATGATTCCCGCCTTTTCGCGGGCAATCTCGCCAACCGTATTTCCCAGAAACTTCTGATGATCAAGGGAGATATCTGTAATGACGCTGACTAAAGGCTCGACCACATTGGTCGCATCCAGCCGTCCGCCCATCCCGACTTCCAAAACCGCAATGTCTACCTTCTCCCGGGCAAAGTAAGAAAACGCGATGGCCGTCATCATCTCGAAAAAGCTGGGATGCCAGGGCAAATCCCCGCTCGCCACGAGCCTTTCCGCAATCGCGTCCACCTCGCCATGGATCGTGGCGAATGTATCGTCGCTGATCTCTGCACCGCTGATCCGGATACGTTCATTGATGCGAACCAGGTGCGGAGAGGTATATAACCCGGTCTTTAGCCCCGATGCGTGAAAAATGCAACCCAACATCGCTGCAGTCGAACCCTTGCCGTTCGTCCCCGCAATCAGGACGCTGGGAAACTTCCGCTCGGGATGGCCCATAGCCCGAAGCAGAACTCGCATGTGCGCCAGGTCAAACTTGTGCGAGGGCGTCTGCGCCAGTTCGTGGCCCAACGCAAACATGCTCGCTACCGCGGTTTCATAGGACATGCGTAGCTTTCAGCTGTCAGCAATCAGCCTGGAGTAATCAGATTAACAGCAGATAACTGACGTAGAACTCGATTGGAGCCTGCGGAAGAGAATGTCTGACTGAGAGCTGAGAGCTGAGAGCTGACGGCTGACAGCTGCCGTCAGGCCGCCATGAACGCCAAGGCCCGATCGATATAGGGTTTCAGCTGCTTGCGCGTCACGACGGCATCCAGCATGCCATGCTGCAGCAGGAACTCGCTGCGCTGGAAGCCGGGCGGCAGTTTCTGCCGGATCGTCTGCTCAATCACGCGCGGTCCCGCAAACCCAATCAACGCTCCCGGCTCTGCAATATTCAGGTCGCCCAGCATCGCAAACGATGCGGTCACTCCGCCTGTCGTGGGGTCCGTCAAAAGCGAAATGTAAGGAACCTTGGCCTTATCTAACCTGGCCAGAGCCGATGAGATCTTCGCCAATTGCATCAGGCTGATGACGCCTTCCATCATGCGCGCCCCGCCTGATGCCGAGACGATGATCAGCGGAGTTTTCTTCTCTGCGGCGCGCTCCACGGCGCGGGTAATGGCCTCTCCGACGACCGCACCCATACTGCCGCCGATAAACGAATATTCCATTACGCTGGCTATGACCGGACGCCCCATCAACTTTCCTTCGGCGTTGATGACTGCGTCTTTCAGGCCAGTATCCTGCTGGGCCTGTTTCAATCGCGACGAATACGGCTTCAAGTCAACAAACTTCAGTGGATCGGTCGACGCAATGTTCGCGTCAAAAGTCTCGTACTGATTTTCATCCATCAGTTGAGCTAAGCGCGTACGCGCATCGATGCGAAAGTGTTTCTCACACTTGGGACAGACGTTCAGGTTGTCTTCCAGATCCTTTTTCCAGATGATTTGCCGGCAGTTCTCGCACTTCACCCATAACCCTTCGGTGCGGACTTTCTTCTCGCCCGAGGTGTCCAGCTCGCCGGATTCGCGCTTAAACCAAGCCATGCTTCACACCATCTGTTACAGGCACAGGACTGAGCCGCCAGGCACTCTCCCGTGGCAACTTATTCTACAAGGTCGGGAGCGATTTTGACCTCAGACTCGACCGAACGCACTTAACCGCCCGTGAACGCGCGTTTCGCTGCTCCTGCCGATTTGATTACTTGCCCGCCCTTGCGCGCTAGATTCAGCGTTGCGCGGCGGCGGCCCTGCCTGGTGCGATAAAACTCCAAATCGCGATACATATCGCAACCCGCACAAGTTGAATTCAACTGCGGCGTGCCAAAGCTGGAACGCAGGTCCCGAACTCTTGAACCTGCCCAGATTTCATCCAGGGACGAATGCCTGATGTCCCCGATCGACAAATCCTGGACGGCATCCATCGCTGCCACGCAACTGCATCCCATAACCGTGCCGTTGGGCAGGACAATCGGGCCGTTGTAGGTATTCACACAGGCCTCACGCCGCTGAGTGACGACCCGCAACTTCATCGAGGCAGGCAGTATCTCTCGAGTGATGCGTCCGTTCGCGGATGTGAAGGACCAGGTGAAGTCCAGTTCCGGTTTGTGAGCCAGAATCGGTTGAAAATCCGGATGCGCCATGACTTCTTCCAGTGGGCGGTCCGGACGCAACGCGATTGCGACTGCCACGGGCGATCCTAACGCGGTGTTACGCTCCACCAGTTCCTGAACGTTCCTCCGCATTCGGTTGTACGACCCATTGCGGTAAACACGCTCGTACATGTCAGCATCGAATCCTGCCGTGCTGACATTAATTGCATTAACGCCCGATTTAAGAATCGCTTCGATGCCAAACCGGTCGAGGAGAATGCAATTTGTGGTCAGCCAGATGCGGTCAATTGCAGGGTGCGCCCGCAAGTAACGGACTCGCTCAAGAAACTTGGGGTCGATCAACGCGTCGCCTACGATCGGCGTCAATCCAACGGAACCGCCTCCGAGACTCACATAGTCGGCGACTGCTTTCTGGAACACTTCATCTGACATGAACTCTATTTTTCGCGTCTGGAATTGATAAGGGCAGAAGACGCAGTTTGCGTTGCACAGATTGGTGAGTTCCAGATGAAGTTCAAACGGGCGGGACGCCATTGCAGAGAGGCTCTTCTGAAGCGGATACAATCGGCCGACAAGCGCATCGCCCTTGCGCGCCAAGACCCGCGCGACCTTCTTAACAAAAAGGCGGTTCAATTCAATACTCGATTCCTCTTTGCGCCATGACGCCTTTTTCATAGGCGTGTTTGACCTGGCGCATTTCCGTCACGGTGTCGGCGATCTCGACAATTGTCGGGTGGGCATTCCGCCCCGTCAAGATGACATGCACCATCTCGGGCTTTTTCTTCAGGCTTTCAACCACCTTGGCCGGATCGATCATTCCGTAACTGATCGCATAGTTAATCTCGTCCAGAACGACCAAGTCCCATTCTCCGGACTGAATCGCCTTGTCAGCCTCCACCCATGCTTCATCCACCATCTTTATATCCTCGGGATCAGGCTTTTCCGTCCCGACTTTCACAAACCCCCGGCCCATCTGTTTCATCACGAACTTGTCGCCGAAAGCCTGAACTGCATCCAACTCGCCGTAATGCCATGAACCTTTAAGGAACTGCAGCATCAGCACGCGCATCCCCTGGCCAACCGCCCGCAGGGCGGTGCCCATAGCGGCCGTGGTTTTGCCCTTCCCCGGACCTGTATTCACGATGATTAGACCGCGTCGGATGTCAGCCATTCTTCGTACCGGACGGTAGATTGTACTAGACGCGCGCTCCACCCCTGAGGACGGGAATTCTTCCAGACCGTCCGGCGATGTCCGCTTCCGGACACTCTCGTTCTGCCGTGGACAACGCAATCCAGCCGGCGATTGTGTGAGCCCATCTTATCAGCGATTTACGCGCCCACTTCTAGGCAGTGAAGTTGCATAAGAACGCTTCATCTTCGTCGGTCTTCCGCGCCCCGTTCGATTCGCCTTGCAATGGGATGTAGCTCTGCAAAAAGAAGTACGAACAGGGAAGCGGGCGAACGGGTCTTTGATTCATGGCCATGAAGATGCGGTTAGCGAAATGTATACAAATTGTCATCCATCTGGCAGTTTTCCACGGAACTCAAGCATCCTAGTCTGCGTACGTTCCAGTCAGGCGGATCTCTGTCCCCTCGCGAATCGCGGAGGTCTCATCGTGATCAACAGGTATCTGGTGTTTTTGTTGCTCCTCTTGGCCGCCGTTCCTGCCTTTTCGTCCCAGCGGATCGGTGGTCCGCACCCGAGGGCCTCCATCGACGCGGAGGACCAGCAGACCATCCGCGAGGTCGTTGATATGGAACGCCAGGCAAAGGAAGCCAGTCTCCGGCGCGATCCTGAATTTCCGCTGCATGCCCTCGCCGAAGACTACGTGGCGATTTCCCCGCTCGGTCAGATCACCACCAAGAAAGACGCCATCTCCTTCCGCAAGAGCGGGCAGCTTCGCTACGACACCATTGACGTCAGCGACATGGTTGTCCGCCTCTATGGAGACACGGCAATCGTCACAGCCCGAGCCGACGTGAAGGGCCATCAACTCGGGGAGGATTTCAGCGGCCCCTACCGCTACACGCGCGTCTGGGTCCGCCGGTCCGGACACTGGCAGGCCGTCAGCTACCAGGCAACCGTAACGCAGTAAACCAACGAAATCCCGATTTGCCATAGAGTCGCCGTCTGTGAACAATGGCTGCCTATGCTTCGCACTACTCTTTTCCGCCGTCTTCCCGCCGTAAGCTTTACCGCCTGCTGCGCGATTCTGCCGTTTGTGTGCTCCGCCCAGGACCATTCGATCGCTGCTGAGAAGCGCAACCAGATTGAGGCTGCTGTTTCAAAGTTCATGTCTTCGACTCACGTGCCCGGACTCTCCGTCGGCGTCGTCGAGAACGGGGAACCAGAATGGAGCGCTGGGTTCGGATTTTCCGATCTCGAAAACAATGTGCCTGCCTCGGAACACACGCTCTTTCGGCTCGGCTCCATCTCAAAATCGCTGACTGCCGTCGGAGCCATGGAATTAGTCCAGCAGGGCAAGCTCGACCTCGACGCTCCGGTCCAGAAATACTGCCCTGTCTTTCCGAAGAAGTCCGCGCCAATAACCACTCGAATGGTGATGGGGCATCTCTCCGGCATTCGTCATTACAAGGGCAATTCACAAGACGATCCTGAAGTTGGCAACACCAAGCACTTCGACGATCCAATTCAAGCGGGCCTCGACTTCTTTAAGAACGATCCCCTGCTCTCCGAACCCGGAAAGCAGTTTCACTACTCGACGCAGGGATACACGCTCGTTGGTTGCGTCATCGAGGGAGCCTCGAGCGCGAAGTACATCGACTTCATGCAGAAAAACGTCTTCCAGACAGCGGGGATGGACGACACCGTAGCCGATAACAGAATCGCAATCGTTCCCTACCGCACGCGCTTTTATCAAAAAACAGAAACAGGCACGGTAGAAAATGCTGACTTCCTCGATTCGAGCTACAAGATTCCCGGCGGTGGATGGATTTCTTCCGCGGAAGATATGGCTCGATTCGAGGCTGCGATACTGCACAACAAATTGATCGATTCGAAAACAACCGAGCTCATGTGGACGCCCCTTAAGCCCTCCGAAGGCCAGCCGAACGGCTACGCACTGGGCTGGGCCAATTCCGTCGAAAACGGAATCCGCACTGTTGGCCACAACGGGGGCCAGCAAGGATGCAGTACGAGTTTTCTGATAGCTCCCGACAAGAAGATCGGCGTCGTTGTCTTGACGAATATGGAAGGCATCCCAGCCACCGATCTGGCGAAAGAAATTTTGAATATTCTGGACGGCAACGCGAAGAAGGAATAGCGCCGACATGCCCCAACGCGGGCGCTGCTCAGTGCCCCGAGTGGTAGGGATGCCCTTTAAGAATGGTGAATGCCCGGTAGATCTGCTCGAGGAGAACCACCCGAGCCAGTTCATGCGGCAGAGTCATCTTTCCGAGTGAGATTACTTGTTGCGCCGCTGATCGTGCCGCGGCGCTTAAGCCATCCGCGCCACCAATGGCGAAAACCAGCGGAAGCGGATTGCGATCCTGATAGTCCCCGAGAAACTTCGCGAATTGCTCCGAACTCAACTCCTTGCCCCGCGAATCCATCAACACCAGGGACGCTTTGACTCCACCCTTCGCGCCGGATCCGAACTTGGCTAGTAAGTCCGCCTCATCCCGAACTGTGATGCCTTCGACCGGCACGTACCGGGAAATACGCTTGAGATATTCCTCAGTCAGCGACAAAATCGCTGGCTCTTTTGTCTTGCCGATCCATGCGACTTTGATCTTCACAAAGCGCGGAGCCTCACTTTGTCCCGGATGCCAGCACAACAGAAGCCCCAAAGTTAATCTTCTCGCCGTCTGAGTAGCGACCAACTTCTCGAACCACTTCCGCATGAATCTCAGGCCAACGCTCTTGGGGGACCCGCTCCAGCATGGGGCGGAACGGCACCGCTACCGCCTGAGCCTGTTCCCACACCTCTTCCGGAGGACCGGGCCAAGTCCACGGGACGGTCTTACTCTCCTCCGCGATATTCGCGAACCCCGCCTTATTCAGGATTGCAGACAAGCTCCCCCGCTCCGAAAATCGAAACGGATTCGGGCCATCAGGATCGATCAAAGTCCCTCCGACATGCCGGTGCACCACTCCCATCATGCTTTGCCAGTATGGTTGCTCGAACGGCCCCCAGGCGAGGAAGCATACCCGCGCTCCTGGACGCAGAACCCGGTGAACCTCGCGCACGGCAACGTCGATGTCGCGAAAAAACATCACACCGAATCGCGAGGTACAGAGATCGAAGCCGCTGTCAGGAAATGGCAAGGAATGGGCATCACATTGCCTGGTCGTAACGTTCTCGAGTCCACGTGCCGTCGCACGCTTCGCCGCGATTTCAAGCAGGTCCGCGCTTAGATCGAGAGCGGTGACGTGCCCCGTCGGCGCTATCCTCGACGCGATCGTGATGGCCGGCTCGCCCGTACCGCTCGCCAGATCGAGAACCTGCATCCCCTCTTTCGGATCGGCATAGTCGACCAGCGCATCGGTCACAGGCTGCCCCATGGCGGCTGACTTCGCCTTCCACTTTTCAGACGCAACCAGGCGGAATTGCGTTCCCCATTCGGGCTCTGCATTTCGCTTCGTTGTCATGGGGTCGGAGATTTATTGGCGGAAAGCTAGGCCTTTACTTTCCGTTTCTTTTTCGCAGTCGCGGGCTTCGCCGCAGTCTTCTTTGGACGCGCCGCCTTGCTCAAGTCGGCAGGCTCCAGGCGCTTGGCCGACTTCCACAGCCGCTCCAGATCGTAGAACTTCCGCGCCTTTTCTGAGAACACGTGGACCACAAAATCCACGTAATCGACCAGCACCCACTCCGCTTGGCTGTATCCCTCGACGTGCGTCGGACGCAGCCCCGCGCTCTTCAAACGCAGTTCAACTTCGTCAGCGATCGCCTGCACTTGCCGAGGATTGCTCCCGCTGCACAGCACAAAGTAGTCGGTAAATGCTCCCGACCCTTTCTCCATTTCCAGGATGCTGAGTTCTTCCGCCTTCTTGTCCAGACAGGCTTGTATTGCGGCGGCTACTTGCTTCTTGAGATCGCTCTTCTTCATTCAGTAATTAATCTGTTTTCTAAGTTGGATTGAGATGCCTGAAGAGGTGGTCAGACCTACTTGCCGGACTGTTTCGCTTCAGCTGCAGCGTGTGCACGCAGCTTCGTCATCGTAGTGTGCGAAGAATCCTTGCGCTTCTTATTCTTGTTCCGCCGCTTGGGCTTGGTTACGTAGTGATTCTGAGCCATGCAATCTCCTATGGATGATTAAGATTCTAAGGTGCCGCGCATAGATACTCTGGCAGGCGCGATTTCCATTGTACCCGACAATCTCTGGCGGCATTTCGGGTCCCGGCTGTTGACGAACAGTTTTGCAAACGACCAACGGCTATCGGCCAACGCCGGCTTTATAGAGTTCCATTTTCTTGATGTAATCCGCCACCGGCGGATCAAGAAATCTTCCCAGCGACTTGCCTTTCGCCGCCGCTTCCCGGATAGCGGTCGCCGATGCGGGCTGATGCAAGTCTCCCATCAGATGGATCGTCACTCCAGGCAGCACCAGGTCGCCCGTTGGCGCCTGCTTGTGAAAAGGCTTCGTAACCTCAGGACGCGGCCGGAGACTCTCCGGCAGTGCGTTGGCGACGTCCGCCAGAGAGTATCCAGGGCGCCCCGCGACGATAAACGCGCATTCCCTGAACAAGGCTTCCGCCTGGTGCCACTTTGCGATGTCAGCAAACGCATCCATACCGATCAACAGAAACAAGCGATCGCTGTTCTTCAGCGCCTGCTTCAATCGCCGCACTGTGTCGATGGAGTAGTTCGGCTTTTCTTTCTTTCCGGCCGACCCCTCCCCCGGGGCTTCTAGTAACGAGGGCACAAATGCCTTTTCGGTTGATGTCGCCAAAGCCAACATCGCAAAACGGTGTGCGTAAGGCGAGAGTGGTCGGCTCAATTTGTGCGGGGGGACGTTGGCCGGAACGAAATAAATCCGGTGCAATTTGCAGCGCTCCATCGCCTCGCGCGCCAGCGCCAGATGACCGCGGTGTACGGGATCGAACGTCCCGCCGAAGAGTCCGATATTCATGCGATCAGCTAGTGTCCAGATTCACGGCCGAACTTGCAAGTGCTATTGCCGGCCGTCGTCCGACAGTACGTCGCAAAATGAGAAAAAGGACAATGTAATTTTTTTCTCGCTCCTTCAAAAAATGAACTCCTGTAACTATCCTTATTACCCACTTTGGAAATAGGATGGTTGACATGCGAGTAACCCTCCCCCTACTTCGCATCCCTCCAGCGCGCGCACCGATCCTGCGCTACGGCGTTGCCGTCCTCAGCACGGCCCTCGCTCTGATTCCTACGGTTCTATTGGCAGATGTCTCGGAAAGCCGCCTCGCTCTTTTCGGCGTCGCGGTCATGGTCAGCGCCTGGTATGGCGGATGGAAGCCTGGGCTTGTCGCCACCTCTTTCGCTCTAACCGTTAGCGCATATTTCACCCTGGTGGGGGATCACACTCCCGATCAACTCCGCGTTGCCATTCTTCGGCTCTCGCTCTTCTTCTTCATCGCGATGCTGATCTGCTGGCTCAACGCCGCCCTGCGCACTGCCCAGGAAGATCTCCGCCGGTCCGAACTCAATTTCCGATCGCTCGTTACCAATGCTCCTTACGGTATCTGCAGCTGCGATTCCACGGGCAAAATCCTCGACGCCAATCCCGCCTTCCTCGAACTGCTGGGCCTGAACTCAACGCAAGAAGTCGTGGGACAACACATCTACAGTCTCTACGCCGACACTGACCAGTGGTTCGGCCTCGCCGACTATCTCCGCGCCGCGGCGCCCTTCCGCGGGCTGATTGCGGAGTGGAAACGAAAGGGCGCCAATAACAATACGATCGTCCGCGTGTCCGGACGGTCCGTCACCCACAGTAAAAGGGAGGGCACCGTCTTCGAACTGTTTGCCGAAGATGTTACTGAACGACGCGCCCTCGAAGAGCAGCTTCGCCAATCGCAAAAAATGGAAGCCGTCGGGCGCCTCGCCGGAGGCATCGCTCACGATTTTAATAACTTGTTGATGGTGATCTCGGGATACTCGGAATTCCTCCTTGAGCGTCTTGGAGCCGAACCCCACCTCCGCGGGCCCGCCCAGGAAATCGCCAGCGCGGCCGAACGTGCTTCTTCTCTCACCCGCCAACTCCTCGCCTTCAGCCGCAAACAAATGCTCGCGCCGCGAATCGTCAACCTGAACGATATAGCGACCGAGAACTTCAAGATGCTCAATCGCATGATCGGCGAGGACATCGACCTCGTCACGATTCCTGGCAGAAGCCTTTGGCCTGTTCGAGCCGATTCAGGACAGATCGAACAGGTCATCATGAATCTCGCCGTGAATGCCCGCGATGCCATGCCTTCCGGCGGCAAGCTCACCATTGAGACGGACAACGTCACTCTCACCGACGAAGACGTCCGCACTCACTCCCCGCTCAAACCCGGCGACTACGTGATGTTGTGCATTACTGACACGGGCGTCGGCATGGACTCAGAAACTCAGTCCCACATCTTCGAGCCCTTCTTTACGACCAAAGGCACCAAGGGCACTGGTCTTGGTCTCTCGACCGTCTACGGCATCATCAAGCAGAGTGGCGGATACATCTGGGTCTACAGCGAGATCGGCCGCGGTACGACTTTCAAGATCTACCTGCCTAGGGTTGCCGCGATCGGCGAGGCGATGGCTCAACTTGCCTCTCCGCAACAGATTCAGAAAGTCGAGCCCGGCACGGAGACGATCCTTCTTGTGGAGGACGAAGCCAACCTTCGTTATCTCGCTCGTCAATACCTCGAAAAGCAGGGCTACAAGGTCATCGAAGCAGCGGACGGCGCCGTCGCCATGCAGATCGCCGTCGCTCACGAATCTGTCATTCACTTGCTGCTGACCGACGTCATCATGCCGGGAATGAACGGGCGCGAACTCGCTCAGCGCATTGCCGAGATTCGTCCCAACGTGAAAATCCTGTACATGTCCGGCTACACGGAAAACGTAATCGGACACAATGGCATGCTGGAACCCGGCGTACGCCTGCTCCAGAAGCCCTTCAACCTTCGCGACCTGAAGAACAAGGTCCGCGAAGTGCTCGACGCATCACCAACTCCCCCGGAGGTCGCCATGTCTTTGCAGTCCGTCGAACAGCAGCCCGCCGTTCGGGCACGGGAGGTCGCTCCCACCCGCGCGCAACGATTCCAGCTTCACTTGCCCCTGCGTTATCGCCGACTCGGCGAAGCCAACTGGCACGTAGGCACAACCCAGAACATCAGCCGGTCTGGATTGCTCTTTGAGGCGGACGAAACGTTGCAGCCGAGTGCGCAACTGGAAATCAATTTGGTGCTGCCTGCAGAAATCGCTGGGCTCTCTGGAACAGAAGTCGTCTGCCGCGGAGAAGTCGTTCGCACAGTCGAACCCCACGGCAAAGTAAGCCCGGCTCTCGCAGCTCGTATCCTGCAGTATCACTTCCAGCACGGTCCTCTACCGCGGGCGTAAACTGCGGACGGATTTTGTGGGTTCAAGAAATGGGGAAGGCGGCCTCCGGGCCGCCTTTTAGTTTGCGGTTCTTTACGAGTCTTTCAATTCAACGAATAGGCTCGGTTCCGGACGCGACAATCGCCAGATATCGCGGATACCAACCTTTACTAGCAAATCTCGTTATTAAAGGATAAGGCGCTTTTCTTTAACAATGAAAAAGAAATCGAGGGGCGAATCTGGACTTATGAAGCTTCCTGTTCCGCGCTGGCCTTCTTGAAATCTTGCTCGCGCAGCGCCTGCACTTCCTCTGCGATCGCGTACTTCAGCTCTTCAATTCCCTTGCCCGTCACCGCAGAAATCTCATAGAGCTCGAGCTTGTGTTTTTTCGCATACCGCTTCAGCTTAGCCAGCTTGTCTTTGTTCGCCACGTCGATCTTCGACGCGACCATAATCATCGGCTTCTCTTCCAGATGCGCCCCAAAACTCGCCAGTTCACCCATGATCACTTCTACGTCTTTCACCACGTCTTCGCGGCCACTCGCGTCGGAAACGTCGACCAGATGCACCAGCAGCCTCGTTCGCTCAATGTGCCGCAGGAACTGCGTCCCCAATCCCGCGCCGGTGTGCGCGCCTTCGATCAGTCCAGGAATATCCGCTACGACAAAGCTGATTTCATTCCGGGCATCGCCGACCGCAACCACCCCAAGATTCGGCTCTAACGTCGTAAACGGATAGTCCGCAATCTTTGGCCGCGCCGACGAAATCCGCGAAATCAGCGTCGACTTACCCACATTCGGATATCCCACCAACCCCACATCCGCCAGCAGTTTCAACTCGAGCCGGTAAACGTGCTCCTCACCCGGCCGTCCTGCCTCATGCTCGCGCGGAGCCTGGTGCACCGACGTCGCGAACCGGGCATTCCCGCGGCCGCCACGTCCACCCCGCGCAATCACGAATTTCTGGTCGGCTTTGGTGAACTCAAACGCTTTCTCTCCTGACTCATCGTCGTACACGATCGTCCCGACCGGAACTTTCAGCAGCACGTCCCCGCCATCGCGCCCAGTCTTGTTGGCACCTTCACCGTGGCGTCCGCGCTCCGCCTTGTGCTCGGGATTGAACCGGAAATGGACCAGCGTATTGTGCCGCTCGCTGGACTCCATCACAACATCTCCGCCCTTGCCGCCATCACCCCCCGACGGCCCACCCCTCGGGACAAACTTCTCCCTGCGGAACGCCATGCATCCGTTCCCGCCGTCGCCGGCCTTTACCCGAACTTTCGCCTCATCGATAAACATAAGAACTGTCGTTAGTCCTTGGTCGTTAGTCGTTCGCAGATTTGATTTGGCTAACAACCAACGACAAAAAGAAAAGCCCCGCCCGAAGCGAGGCTGCGATCAGCGGGCATTCGCCCAAAATCGCCCAACAACCCGATCCTACTTCGCTTCCACGGGCTCAACCATGACGAACTTGCCCATCGATCCCTTGTCCATGAACTTGATGCGGCCCGTGATCTTCGCGAACAAGGTGTCATCCTTGCCGCGGCCCACGTTCAGCCCGGGCTTCACACGCGTGCCACGCTGCCGCACGATGATCGTTCCGCCGGGGACCAACTGTCCACCGAATGCCTTGAATCCAAGCCGCTGGGCGTTCGAGTCGCGCCCGTTTCGTGATGTGCCTTGCCCTTTTTTATGCGCCATATAATTTCCTCAAAAGTAGCGCCGGCGTACCGCCGGCTGGCGCGAGGGCGTCTCGCCCTCGCTGCTGAAACTATTTCTTCTTCGCCTTCTTGGCAGCCTTCTTCGGAGCCGCCTTCTTTCCTGCCTTCTTCTTCGCCTTGGGCGTCGCTTCAGACTCGCCCTCAGCCGCCTTCACCTTCTTCGGCTTCGCTTCCTTCTTCGGAAGCTCAGGTGCCTTGAAGCTCTGCCCACCCACGGAAATCTCCGAGATGCGCACCGCCGAATACGCCTGCCGATGCCCTCTCAGCTTCTTGTACTGCTTCTTCCGTTTGTAATGGAAAACGAGGACCTTCGCCCCGCGGCCTTCTTCTACGACCTGGCCCACGACGCGTGCGTCCGACTGACCGCCGACCTGTCCCTCTTCATCCGAGACGGCCACGACCGGGAACTCCACATCGCCATCGGTACCAGTTCCCAGCTTCTCCACTCGAATCACATCGCCCGGCGCCACCCGGTACTGCTTCCCACCGGCGCGGATAACCGCGTACATACGTCTGCCTCCATCGAATGTCGTTGAAATTCAGCCCGCTATCGAAACCTTCTACCGAGGTTCGATCCTGAAACCCAGGGCGCACACGGGCGCAGCCACGGGACCAGCTGATTTCTTTGCTTGCTGTGTTTTCCGCCACGGCGCTTCAGCAGCCAAGGCAGGCGTCCCCAGAACGGGTCGGCGAGTACAGTCAAACTCGATTATTTTATCGTGCGCTGTGGAAATCGGTCAAACAAATCTGCCCGCGTTGCCCAACGTCCGCCGTTAGGTCGCCGTTAGCCGGGCGATTTGCCGCTCGCTTTCTTCGACGCCCGCCTGCACGTCGGCCGAAGCATACAGTTGGCGCGCCTCCTGCCATAGCAACTTGGCTTCTTCTTGTTCTCCAGCCGCGCCGCGGAGCAAGGCAAATCCGCGAATCGTGTTGGCCAAGTCCAGCGGAGCCGTATCGGCGTGATCCCGGTAGATTCGCAGCGCTTCTTCATACAACGGCCTGGCGCGTTCGATCGCCCCATCTCCTCTCAGAATGTCAGCGAGATGGCGAAGGGTATGCGCCAACCGGAGCGGGTGCGCGCCCGAACGGTAGACTTCGACCGCTTCTTCGTAATGCTGGAGCGCAGCATCAGTATTGTGAAGGTCCCGCTCGATTTGTCCTAGGCCGGCCAGCGAACTGCCCAGCCAGAGAGGATCGGCGGCGTTCCGGCTAGACGCAATCGAGTCGGAAAAGATCTGCCTTGCCTCTTGCAGCCGGCCTTCCCGGCGAGCCTGGTATCCCGATCGAATGAACTCATCTGGGGTTGGCGTCACAATGCCGATAGCGTAGCATCCGGGCAACTTGAGGAGAAGCGGCTGTCCAGGATTGACTCCGGTTGAGGCATCGGCACGTTTATGCGAGAATTCCGCCCGGATTCGGAGGAACTATGCTCAAACGCATCCTTGCCATTTCGCTGTGCCTGCTCGCCGTGACGCTGTCCGCCCAGACCAAGAAGTCCGCAATGAAGAAGTCTTCAGCCGGGTCCGCCCCCGACAAGGCCTATCTCCAGAAAATATGGGACGGGTGGGCCACCCTCGACCCTGCCAACACTGCCAAGTACTACGCCACCGGACCGCACGTCTTCTTCGACATCGCCCCGCTCAAATACAACAGCTGGGAGGAATACCAGAAAGGCGTCAAAGGTGTTCTGGCCGGATACAAGAGCGCCAAGTTCACGGTCAACGACGACGCGGAGATTCATCCCCACGGCGATCTCGTGTGGGGTACCGCAACGGTGAAAGAAGAAATGACGACCAAGGCCGGCAAGGTCGAGATGGGGAATTTCCGCTGGACCTTCGTCTTCGAGAACCAGGACGGCAAGTGGCTCACCGTCCACGAACACGTCTCAGCCCCGTTGCAGTAAGCGGAGCCCCGACAAGGGTGCCCCATTTCTCGCGCGTGTTGTGCGCGAGAAGTGGGGATTTTGATTCTCTGTATTCCCGTGTGTCCTCTGTGGTGAGGTTCGTCTACGACTTAATAAGCAATCCAGAAAAAATACCCGGTCATTCCAGCCCCGACCAACACCACGAACATCCGAATCCACACCTGCGGCATCTTCATCGCGTAGTGTGCCCCTAGATATCCGCCGGCAATCGCTCCCAAAATCATCACCGCCCCGTGCCGCCAAAAAACCGCCTTCGCCAGGATGAACGTCACAACCGCCACACCATTGATCACGAATCCCATCACGCTCTTCAGCGCATTCATGGCGTGAATATCCGTCATCCCCAAAGCCGCAAGCATGGCCAGCATCACGATCCCCATGCCGCCGCCGAAATATCCGCCATAGATCCCGACCGCGAACTGAAATAGCGTCGCGCCCACAAGCGCTAGTGTCGTCGTATCGTGCTCAATCACAGACCCGCGCTTGCCGGCGAGTTTCTTACCAAACGCAAACAGCAGCGTCGCGCCCAGCGTGAGCCATGGCAGCACTCGCATGAACGTATGCGCTGGAGTCTTGAGTAAAAGAATTGCGCCGCACAGTCCGCCGATCAAACTCGCGGTGAGCAGCGGAACCATTACTCGCCTAGGCACGTCCAAGCGGCTGCGGTACGCGCCTCCGCTCGCTGCGGCCCCGGTCCACAGAGCAATCGTATTTGTCGCATTCGCCGGAATCGGAGGCACTCCCGTCCACAGCAACGTCGGAAACGCGATGAAACTGCCGCCTCCCGCGACAGAATTCAACGCGCCTCCAAGTACTCCGGCGCCAAAAAGAAAGAGGATAGTTAGCAGGGTCAAGCAGTCAGGTTTACCAGAAACTGGGACGAGTCGCCAACGACTCACCTTTTCGGTTTATGCTCGTCTGACCTCAACGATGAACTACGCACACGCTCTCCTGACTCTCAGCGCGGCATTGCTGTTCAATTCTCCTTCGCCTGCACAGCAATCCAGCACACCGGATCCCTGCACCCTTCCCCAGCAGAAGCAGCTCGAATTCTGGGTCGGCGAATGGGACCTGACCTGGCCAGGCGCAAAAGCCGGCGAGACTGGCCACGGTACGAACAGCATCAAGCGCATCATGGACGGCTGCGTCGTACAGGAGAACTTCTCCGGCGGAGAGTCCATTCATACCCGCGGCACCAGCATCTCGACCTACGACGCGCGATCCGGCCGCTGGAAGCAGACCTGGGTCGACAACGAAGGCGGCTATCTCGACTTCATCGGCGACTTCAAAGATGGGCAGATGATCCTCCAGCGCGAAGCCGCCCGCCCGGACGGCGCGCACATCCTTCAACGTATGGTCTGGAAAAACATCTCGGCCAACGAACTGGATTGGAGTTGGGAAGCTTCCACAGACGGCGGTAAGACCTGGCAAGTGAATTGGCCCATTCACTACAAGCGTAGGCTTTGATCGGCAACGGATTACTTCTGTAACACCGCGCCAACATCGAATTCACGACCAGAACATCTACCCTCACGCCGGGTTTGATACAAGTAAGTGTGGGGGTTTCTGTATGCGGACTCGTCTTCTCGTTTGTTTCAGCTTTCTTCTTTGCAGTGTGGCTTGGGGACAGAATGCGCCCGGCTCGGCGAACCCGCAGGGCAATGACGCGGGCGGTATGCCTCATCACGACATGTCCAGCATGAAAGATATGCCGATGTCGAACGATGACGGCGATTCAAGTGCGCACGTCACGCATTCCATGGAAGGCCACATGGACATGGGGCCGCACATGAAGATGACGGCCCTGCGTCCGCAGAAGCCGGGCGACGCGGGCCGTGCGCAGCAAGTCGCTGCCGCAGCACGTCAGGCCGCTGATCAATATACGGATTATCACAAGGCGCTTACCGACGGATTCAAGATCTTTCATCCGGAGATTCCGCAGAAGATCTATCACTTCACAAGCCCGGCCAACGCGATCGAAGCGCAATTCAAGTTCGATCCCGCGCATCCCACATCTCTGCTTTACGAAAAACGCGGAGACGATTACAAGCTGATCGGCGTGATGTACACCGCGCCCAAACGCTACAGCGAAGAACAACTCGACGAGCGCATCCCGCTCAGCGTCGCGCAGTGGCACGAACACGTGAACTTCTGCACCGCTCCTGCCGGCAGGAAAAGCGAGTACTTCGGACCACATGCGAAATTCGGGTTACTGGGTTCGATCAATACGCAGGAAGCTTGCGACGCCGAGGGAGGAAAATTCCATCCCGTCGTCTTCAACTGGATGGTGCACGTGTATCCCTTCGAAAAAGATCAGGCAGCCATCTGGTCGGTGGAACGGCAACACGGCGATATGGACTGAGAAATATCTCGCGATGGTCGTGGGACGAATCCGGCAAGACGTGAATTGGGAAGCCTAAGAGTTGGGATGAGTGGAATCGGGAACGGCACGAGTTTACTCGTGCGGATACGTCGCTAAGAATGAGCCGTGCTTTAGCGTCCGGGTGATTTTTGGCGCCCTTCACATCTTGAATCTCACAACCCGCAACACATCCGCATATTCACGCGCCACATCCCAAAAATAACTCACAGCCGAGATCTGACAATCTGCGTCAATCACAAAACAAAATGCTCCTGTGGATGTGTTCCTGCGCACCGGCATCGCAATATTTGCTAACCGGACATGCCCGTGAATCGTCGAATATACAGCGCGGGAATTTTCAGTGTCGAAGGGAACTCCAGGCGCACAGATTACGTAAACGCTGAAGTCGGTGGATTCGGGCCGAGGTGACCCGGTCCACCAGGAAAAGATATTAGCGGGGTCTGGGGATCTTCTCACACTCAGGTTTGGCGGCCCAGGTGAGAAAACCCCCATCTCAGGCTGCGCAGGTTTTCGTCTGCGTGCCTACCCCCAGCGGCAGCATTGTGATGCGATTCGCGCGGAAACACAAGTGTTTTCTCGCGTTGTCGTGAGCCGGGCCGCCTTAACCGTTCCCGACGCACTTCGGGAAGAAAAGGATCAGCATGAAGTTCACGACAGTTACAAAGAGCTTAGTGATGGGATTGGCTTTGCTGCTGGCTTCGAGCGCGTTTGCCGCTACCAAGGGCAGCCTGACGTTGCAGAACGCAGCGACGATCAATGGCACAAAATTGAAAGCCGGCGATTACAAGCTGCAATGGGACGGCACCGGACCGGCAGTGGAAGTCAGCATCATGCAAGGCAAGAACGTCATCGCGAAAGTCCCAGCGAAGCTGGTCGACCTCGCGACTCCCGCGCAGAACAGTGCCGCCGTCCTTGAAAAGCACGATGATGGAACGTCCACGCTCTCGGGTGCACGCTTCGAAGGTAAGAAGTATGCGCTGCAGCTCGGCGGAGACTCGAGCGACACCATGCAGTCGGGTTCCAGCAAGTAGTTGAAACGCAAGCCGACAGAAGATCCAGTTCCCCCTCCGCGTTGTCATTCCGACGCGCGAGCGTAGCGAGCAAGGAGGAATCTGCTGTCCGCCGCAACGAACTCTCTGTGCCCTCTGTGGTGAAAGGTTTTGAATTCACTGCAGAGGGATCTTTTTTTGGATTACTCGGCTAAGAGCTTCCTCACCGACTCCGATGCCTGATCCAGATTCCGGGAGATCTGCCCCGCGCGATCACGCGCCGCCCGCGCCGCATCCTTCTGCCCGGCACCCTCCAGGGCCTGCGCAAGCAGTAAATATCCTTGATCGCTCGGCTGAAGTTCGACAGCCCTGGTGAAGAACGCTGCCGCCACCGCAAGGTTACCCGACCTTTCCTTGATCAGGCCCATCCCAATCATCGCCGCCGAATTCTCGGCAAACCGCGACAATGCCGCCTCGAAGCTCTTCTGCGCCTCCGCGTACTGCTTCTGCGAATAGAAGGCATAGCCACGGTCCGTAAAGGCCGTGGCCAGCAGCCGCGAATTCGATGTCAGACGTAACACTGCGTCATATCGCGCGATCGCATCGCCGTACATTCCGTGCTGTTGTTCGTAAAACGCCAGGTTCAAATTGCCGAGAGGATCCTGAGGATTGATCCTCACCGCGCTTCTCAGGTGCTCTGCCGCTTCCTCCACGCGGCCTTCCGCCAGCAGAGCCGTCGCCATGCAATCTTCTGCAATGTAATTGTCGTGTGTGATCTCAAGCGTTCGGCTCCACAATTTCAGGTTATCGTCCCAGTGGCTAACTTGCCGGTAGCACATCGACCCAAATGCAGCCAGCACGACTCCGCACAGAACCGTGCTTACGAACCAAGGGACCTCTTGCGTCTCCATTAAATCGGCGACACCCCAGCACACAACGATGAACAGCCCGATAAACGGAATGTACGCGTACCGATCCGCCATCGACTGCACGCCTACCTGCACCAATCCGATCATGGGAACAAGAGTTCCCAAGAACCAGCACCAGCCGACCGGAATGTACCGCTGTTTCCTTCCAACGAACGTGAGGATTGAAATCAGGACGAGCAGCAATCCAGCCATTGCCGCGCGTGACGCGCTCACACTGAGCATCGGATGCGGATATAGCGGCGCCAGATCGACCGGCCAGATGAACTTCCACAAATACTCCGCGCATGCGATCAGCGCATTCTCCAGCCGCGCACGGAAGGGCAGTTCCAGGTGGATAGCGTCCGTCTGCACCTTCATCGTGATCAGCGCGCTCGCCAGGGACAGTGCAAACAGCGGAACCTTTTCGGTCACCAGCCAGGGAAAATGCCGCTGCCGGATTCCCGATTTGCCTTCTTCGCCTCCCAGCGCCATACGCTGCAACGGCCAGTAATCCATCAGCAAAAGTACGAATGGAAACGTGATGACCTGTGGCTTCGCCATCAAGCCGGCGGCGAACGACACGAACACTCCCAGATATCGCAACACGCCGGGCTTTCGAACGTATGAGACATACGCAAGCAATCCCGCCAGGAAGAACGCCATGCTGAGAACATTCTTCCTCTCTGAAATCCATGCAACCGATTCGACGTTAATCGGATGCACCGCAAACAGCGCTGCCACCATGAAACTGCGCCACAGCGCTCCCGTACTGCGCTCCAGCAGCAAAAACAGCAACACGGCGTTCAAACTTTGCAGCAGGACATTCACATAGTGATGCCCTTCGGGTTTCAATCCGAACATCTGCACGTCGAGAGCGTGCGAAAGCCACGTCAGTGGATGCCAATTGGAAAGATCATGCGTCGTGAACGCCCATTTCAGCGTCTCCGAATTCAACCTGCCGCGCAGATGAGAATTCTGCACGACGTAAGCGTCGTCGTCATAGTTGAGAAACGGCGCGCGACTCAGCGGGTTGTAGAGCGCAACGGTCGCCAGCACGAGAAGCAGGCAACAGATCCGCACCAACTTCTCGCGCGATTCAAGAAGGGAAATGGTCATCCGACGCCCAGATCATACTTGATTCGGCGAACCAACCTATTGCCGGGGCCGGAACACGTCGAGTGATACTTAGTCGAAGACGGGCCATCTTGATGATGCGACAAAAGCTGCATAAATGTGTGATGCGCATCACTTAAGTAACTTATCGATGTGCCTATTATCCGAGAAGTGCATTGCGCTACTACGGGGAACGGAATATATTTCGTCCCGTCGGGAACCCGACCCTTCCCCAAAGGAGATTGCATGAGACGATTTATAGCTTTGGTATTAGTGTGTGCTTTCGCACTGGATATGGTCGGATTTGCTGGCGTGGGAAGCGATAAAACCGCGTACGTGGGCGGCACAGAGAATCAAATCAAAGAGGGCACCGAGGGCACATCTTCCGCGAAAGACGAGAAGAGATTTGCGTTCGAATATAAGGGCGGAAATCTTGGCATTCCCTACGATCAGATAAACGATTTGGAGTATGGCCAAAAGGCTGGGCGCAGACTCGGCCTTGCTTTGACGATTAGCCCGTGGCTCCTCTTTTCAAAGAAGAGAAAGCATTTTCTGACGGTCGGATGGAAGGATGAACAGGATAAGCAACATGCTGCTGTTTTCGAACTCGGAAAGTCAATTATCCGAACAACTATAGCGACGCTCGAAGCGAGGACCGGGAAGAAAGTCGATTACCAAGACGACGAGGCACGCAAGAGTGGCTTAGGAGGTATGTGACATGTTGATCGAATGTGTGCTTACTGGCCTCTTGCTCCAAACGACGGGCAGCCCACAACGGGGGAAAACTATTGCTGTTCAGGCGGCGTCGACACCCGCCGCGATGCAAACTGAAGGCGACTCTGACAATTCGACCGCACTCCTGAAAGTGAAGCGAATTTATGTGGAGAGCTTCGGCGACGACATCATCTCGAAGGAACTCCAATCCATGATGGTTTCATCTCTAACTGCGACGAAGCGGTTCAAGGTAACGGAGAATCGCGAAAAGGCAGACGCGATCCTAAAGGGCGTCGCTTTAGAAAAAACTTCCCAAGAGATACACGCCTACGGAGAAGGAACAAGCGTCGGCGCCGCCGGGGGCGGAGGCCATTCTGAGGTAAGCGGGAGCGGCGGCTCATTCTCCGGATCATCAAGCGGAGGTTTCATGGCTCGCCACATGGGTACGAGTGATTCCTCTCTAAATACTGAGACAATAAACGAAGCACGCGTCGCCGTTCGGCTTGTCAACCCCGAAGGCGATGTCATTTGGACGAGTACGCAGGAAAGTAAGGGCGCGAAATATAAGGGTGCCAGCGCTGATGTCGCAGACAAGTGCGTGAAGCAACTCATGCATGAAGTAGAGAAACTCGAAAACACGACACCTACATCGGCTCAATCACCGAACAACATCAAATGAAAAGGGAGCGCGCGAGCGCTCCCTCTTTTACTGGTCACTGTCCACTAACCACGGATCACTAGTATTTCGGCACTTTCGGATCCACGCGATCCGACCAGGCCGTAATCCCTCCGGCGAGGTTGTGTACCTTCTGAAATCCGGCCTGCTGCAGGAAGGCGACGGCTTTTGCGCTGCGCCCGCCCATCTTGCAGTGAACGACGATCTCGCGGCTTGAATCAAGTTCGTTCACCCGCTTCGGCAGATCATTCAGCGGAATCAGGTATCCGCCAATGTTGCATATCTGGTACTCATGCGGCTCACGCACATCGAGTACGAACAGGTCCTCCTTCGCGTCCAGACGCTTCTTTAGATCTTCGACTTGAATTTCGGGAACTCCGCTGCCCACAGGCTTCTCCTCTCCGCGGATACCGCAAAACTCATTGTAGTCGATCAACTTCGTAACCGTCGGATGCGTGCCGCACACCGGGCAATCCGGATTCTTGCGCAGCTTCAGTTCGCGGAACTTCATGCCGAGAGCGTCGATCAAGAGCAGTCGTCCGATCAACGGCTCGCCAGCACCGAGAATCAGCTTGATGACTTCGGTCGCCTGCATGACTCCAACCAGCCCGGGAAGAATTCCTAGAACGCCACCTTCAGCGCAGGATGGAACCAATCCCGGTGGTGGGGGCTCGGGATACAGGCAGCGGTAGCACGGACCTTCTTCGGTCGCGAAGACGCTCGCCTGGCCTTCGAAGCGGAAGATCGATCCGTAAACGTTCGGCTTTCCGGTCAACACGCACGCGTCGTTCACGAGGTAGCGCGTGGGAAAGTTGTCGGTGCCGTCAGCAATGATGTCGAATTCCTTGAATAACTCGAGAGCATTGGCGCTACTGAGCCTCGTGTCGAACGTCCGAAGATTCAGATACGGATTGATCGCCTTCAACTTGTCGGCCGCAGAATCCAGCTTCTTGCGTCCCACGTCGGCGGTCGTGTGAATGATCTGCCGCTGCAGGTTGGTGTAGTCCACCACGTCGAAATCGACGAGACCCAGTGTGCCGATGCCGGCCGCAGCGAGATACAACGCGAGCGGCGAGCCGAGCCCGCCGGTGCCGATACACAGCACGCGCGCAGCCTTCAGCTTCTGCTGACCTTCCATGCCAACCTCGGGCATGATCAGGTGCCGCGAGTAGCGCAGAATCTCGTCTTTGTTCAACGTCACTGGAACCTCAACCGTGGTAGCCATTATGTCCTCGAGTCTTCCTTCGTGTACTGCGTGCCCTTAGTGGTTCAAGAATTCTTGTTCGCGTTCAACAGATCAGTGGGTCCGAGAAAGAAAAACGCGAACTACCAACAGGAAGGGCGACAACAGCGCAATGGGCGGGCCATGTTCAACTTTAGAAATCCAACCCCAGTCAGAACGCGCCTCCAGCGATGGAAGGCACAATCGAAATGTTATCACCGTCTTTCAGCGATGTGGCTTCTTTCTGCAGGTAGCGGATATCCTCGTCGTTGAGATACAGGTTGACGAAAGCGCGGAGCTTGCCGTCGTCGGTGTACAGGTGTTTTCGCAGGTCCGGATGCTGGGCCACCAGCGCACTCATGGCTTCGCCGACCGTCGATCCCGAAACATCGACCGACGCCTGCTTGCCCACGTACTGCCGCAAAGGCGTTGGAATGTGGATTTTGCTCATAGAAGTACTTTAAGAGATGCGGCGGGGCTCGGGCAAGATTCAGGGGGCCGGAAGATGGATGTCAAAAGTCCCCACTTCTCGCGCAAACTGCGCGCGAGAAATGGGGCACCCGGTGTTGTTCCTGCGTCGGCTCTATGAAACAAGATGACTGCGTTATGATGTCCGGCAACTTTCAGGTAGGACATCCTATGACCAAATTCGCCATCTGTTGCTTACTTGCTGCCTTCGTTTGTGCGATCGCCTTAACTCCAAGCGCGGCCGCCGATGATAGAGCCGCTGTCGAACAAGTTTTGCGCATCCAGCAGGACGCGTGGAACCATCACAATCTCGATGCCTTCATGGCTGGATACTGGCACTCTCCGGAACTGACTTTCTTCTCTGAAGCGAGAGAGCATGACGGATGGCAAGCCGCCATGGATCGCTACCGCGCAACCTACGCAAGTCCTGGTCATGAAATGGGCCAACTGGAGTTCTCAGGATTGCGCATCGAGATGCTCGGGAACGACTCGGCTTTCGTTCGCGGCGCTTGGAAGTTGACGATGTCGGATGGCAAAACACCGCACGGGCTGTTCACGCTGATCTTCCGCAGGTTCCCGGATGGCTGGAAGATCATCCATGACCATACGTCGGCCGCGGAGTAAGGTTCACCGCCGTGCACCTCAGGCGCTAAAGCGCGGCAGTTTCGGCGACCTATCGGCACGAGTTAAACTCGTGCCCTTCCCTTTAATCCACAAACCAAATGCAGAGATCCTGAGCGGCCAAAAACGCCGCTCAGGATGACAACACTTCCTTTTCGGCCTCTTAGCGCTTCACGCGGACCTGCACGCGCGTCCCGTCGGGCAGCATCCCATTCGTGAGATGGATTTGGCCATCACGGACGATGCCTTCAAACTCCTGCTGCGCGGGCGGCGCTGGTGTCGACGCTTTCACGGTGCGACCCATGCCTTTGTCCATGGCATCGTTCGCCAGGCGGTCCGCTTCCTGGTTGTGCTCGCGCAGGGCGTGGCCGATCGAGAACCAGTCGAGTTGTGCGATCAACTCTTTTGCGCGGGCATGTAGATCCTGTAGCGTCAGATTTTTCACCTTGTAGATGCCCTTGATCTGACGCACCAGCAGTTCCGAGTCGCTGATCAGTTTGAGCGCCTTCGGGCCATGCTTGAGGGCGTACTCCAACGCGGCGATCAGGCCCTGATACTCCGCAAAATTGTTCGTTTGATGGCCAAGATATTCGCTGAGGGCGGCGACCTTCTTTCCGGTTTCGTCCTGGATGACGACGCCGTATCCCGCCGGACCTGGGTTTCCCCGCGCTCCGCCGTCGCTGTGAGCGACGAGGAAGTGCGCCGGAGGGTTCTCACGCTCGTTGAAGAGGTGCTTCATCCATGAGGGGTAAGAAGGCATGCGGCGAGTGTACAACGAGCACAAGGGAAGTGTGGGATCAACAGGCGCAAAATATTGGATTTAAACAAGTTGCGAGATCCACGACGCATCTTTCCTTGGCTCCAACGTTACTACTGTGATCTGCGGCACGCAGCTGGAACGATCTGCCCGGATGACGCAACGAGTCATCATTTGTTCGCTTTCGGACATTCCAGCCCGGCTCTGGACATATTCAGGAACCAATTGGAGCAGGAGTGATCGCTTGTCCTTCTTGGTCAAGACGTTAGGTCAAACTCTATTTGGCAACCGGACTGCCTTAACAACGCACCTAGCGGGAGCAAAAGCTACACACATGTGACTTGTTGAAAGGGGCATCCACTTCCTATGGGCACCTTGGCACAAGAGACTCGTTATGCGCTGCGGCAGTTACGCAAGAGTCCGGGCTTCACGATCCTGGTGCTGGCGACACTAGCCCTCGGTATTGGCGCCAGCACCGCAATGTTTGGCGTGTTGAACGCGGTCCTGTTGCGCCCGTTGCCGTTTCGAGAATCCGAACGACTGGTCAGAGTTTTGTCCACACGCAATGGAACGATTGAGGGGCCATCTCCGCTCGATGTAAGGGACTTCGCCGCGGAGAATCAGACGTTCGAAAGAATTGTGGTATTCGACGCATGGCGAAAAAACGTCAGCACTGGCGACGGATCAACCGAACCGGAACAGCGCCCGGTCGGGCTGGTCCCGGCGGGATATTTCGAAACTCTGGATATCAAGCCAATGTTGGGCCGCCTCTTCACCAACGACGAGCAGCGTTGGGGAAATCAATTTGAGGCGATCATCAGCTACGTGTTTTGGCAGGCAAAATTCCAGGGCGATCCGTCTGCGCTGGGCAAGTCAGTTCGAATCAACGATGAGCCCTACACCATCATCGGAATTCTGCCGCCGGGCCTTCCGAATTGGTGGTTCGACGGGCCGCATGGCGAGATCGAATTGTGGACGCCTTTCACGCCTTACCAGTCCGTATGGGATGAAACTTCGCGCGACAACCGGGATTTTTCGGCGATCGGGCGGCTTAAACCAGGAGCCACACTGCAACAGGCGCAGGCGGATCTGGAAAGAGTCGCCCGCAATCTTGCGGTCCACTATCCGTTGGACCGTGGAGTTGGTGTCGTACTCCGTCCGTTGCAGGAAGACCAGTCGGGAAGCCTGCGACCGGTGGTGCTGCTACTGATGGGCGCCGTCATTCTGATTCTCTTCATTGCTTGTTCGAACGTGGCGAATTTGCTCCTGGCAAGGAACTCGGCGCGCACGCGCGAAATTGCGGTGCGAGTAGCGATTGGCGCGGCCAAATGGGAATTGCTTCGACAATTTGCGATCGAAAATTTGAACGTCGGATTGCTGGGCGGATTTGTCGGATGCGGGCTCGCCTACGCTGGCTGCGCGCTCATCGTGCGCTTCCATCCCAGCCGACTACCGCAACTCGCCGCCGTGAACATGGATTTCCGCGTATTAGGATTTGCTCTTGGACTTTCTGTTTTGAGCAGCTTGCTTTTTGGAACGCTTCCCGCATGGATCAGCCTGCAAGTAAACCCGTCCGACGCTTTCAAGGAAGGTGGGCGGACGACGGTGTCGACCCGAAAACAACTTGGCCGGCTGTTTGTAGCCAGCGAGACTGCTCTTGCCGTGCTGTTGCTGGTGGGTACCGGACTGTTGACGCGAAGCCTGATGCGATTACAGGATCAGCAGCCGGGATTCCGCGTAGACCACATGCTGCGAACGCATCTTTTTCTGCCGCCAGCGCGCTATCCGAATCCGGAGAGCATCACACGATTCTGCGACGAATACTCCGCGCGCGTGCGCCAGTTGCCGGGAGTCAGCGACGCTGTGATCAGCGCAGCCTATCCACCGGATGATCAGTGGATGCAGCCTTTCACGATCGAGGGGCACCCGGTGTCGCGGGCCGAGGATATGCCGTCCGCGACATTCAACGTGACGGACACGCACTATCTGCACACCCTCGCCATTCCATTGCTAAAAGGCCGGAATTTATCGGATTCGGATACGGAAACCAGTCTGCCTGTCGCGTTGATCAACCACACATTCGCGAAAATGTATTTCCCAACAGAGGATCCGATCGGCAAGCAGATCCGGCTTGGCCTGCCGCGACCGATGGTGTCGGGCAATGCTCCTAACCTCCGATTCACCATCATTGGCGTCATTGGTGATGCAATGAATCGTGGCCTGGCCCTGCCGCCTGCGCCGCAACTTACGGCGCTGTTTCGTCAGACACCGGACCTGAATTACGGTTTCAAGAATCTGATTGTTCGCACGGTTCTCGACCCGCTGCAACTCGCGCCTCCAATTCGGCAGCAATTGCACGTACTAGACGCAAACTTGCCGTTCGCAGAAGTTTCGAGCATGGACGAAATCATGCAACAACAAACATCCGACCGGCGGTACACCACGGGTCTGCTGGTTCTGTTTGCGGCGTTCGGACTTGGGCTGGCCGGACTTGGGGTCTACGGCGTGGTTTCGTACATGGTCGCTCAACGCACCAATGAACTCGGCCTGCGAATGGCATTGGGAGCGCAACGGTCGCAAATTGTCGGGCTGGTCGTGAGACAGGGCCTGGAAATGGCGGCCGCGGGGACCGTCGTCGGACTCGTTGCGGCCTGGGCGCTGCGAAACACCGTGTCTCAACTTCTGTTCGGAATTTCACCCGCAGACCCTGTCACGTTTGCTACTGCCGGGCTTGTGCTCATTGCTTTCGCCGTAGCAGCCAGTTTGCTGCCAGCGCGTCGTGCAACGAAGGTGGATCCCATGGTCGCGCTGCGCTACGAATAGCCATATGATTGACATGCGAACGCCGAGTGAACGCGACTCTCAATTGCAATCCGTGTGTGCCATACTGGCGGAGTGAGCATCATTTTTCTATCGGGCCCGATCGGGGCGGGCAAGACGACGGTCGCGAAGGCCTTGCTGCCGCTGCTTCCCGCGCCGCTTTCGTACATTGAGGGGGACACCTTCTGGTCTTTCGTCACGAAAGCGGGAGACCATGGATTGCGGGATAATTTCCCGGTACTGGTGCGTTCGATGACGGCGGCGGCGCTTCCTTTCGCTCGTTCCGGCTTTCGTGTGCTGATTGACTTCTCAATCCCGCCCGCTTTCGTCGACACGGCACGCAAAATCTTAAAGGAGATTCCCTTCGATTTCGTGCTCTTGCGGCCGAGCTTCGATGTGTGCGCGGAACGCGCGGCCTCGCGGAAAGAGGGAGCGATTGCCGATCACGCAATGATGAAGAATTTTTATGCGCGATTCGAAGAGGGGAATGTCGAAGCAATTTGTGACGACATTGCAGATGCGGAATCACTGGCCCACCGAATTGCCGAAGGACTGAACCAGGGGCGCTTTCGGGTGACCTGAGGTCGCGTCAGTATCGAGACGAACCTTCGATCTGGAAAGCCCACCCTCCCGCAGACAACGCGGGAAGGGTGGGGCAACCAGGCTGTAGCTTCGGCCTAATGCCTAGCTGATCTCTTTCACAGTAATTTCGTACTTGAAGTTGTCGGGATCGAACGGGTCGACTCGTCCTTCCGCAGTTTCCGCTTGCGGATACATGAAGTAGACGAGTGGCGGCTTGGCCGATCCTGGCAGCGCGACATCATGGGCGTAGTTGTAGGCGATCCAGTTCATTTCCCACGAACCGAAGAGGCGCGCACGCGCGTCTGAGACCATCTTGTCGCTCAGCGAAAGATTTCCCGGCGGCTCCTCGAGAGCCACCTTACGCACGTCAGCTGGATCCACCGGAACCCAGCCGTGCTGAGTGAGATACACCTCGCAGCGGCAATGCTGTCCCTTGGTGGCTTTGTCGGTGTTCACACCCAGGCTTTTGTATCCGAGATTGGATTTCACGATTCGCAATCCGTAAATGTGCCGAGCGGGCAAGCCCACGGAGCGGGCCAGACCGACGTAGAGCGCATTCAGGTCGGCGCATTTGCCTCCGAGGTCGCCGGTTTCAAGCATGGCGCGAATGTCACCGCGCCCGCATCCCCGGACCTTTGGGTCGCGGAAGGTATTCTGCACTACCCATTCGTAAATGGCGCGCGCTTTGTCGATGTCGGTGGTAGTGCCGACAGTCGCTTTGAGCGCCGTTTCCTTGACGATGCCGTCGTTGGGCACGTAACGGCTGGGCTGGAGGAAGTAGTCCAGCTCAGCTTTTGGAGCGCGCTGGGAAGGCGCGGGCTTAGGGCTCGCAAGATCGACCGCATAGTTCTTGGTGGAAACGCGGCTAGTGAGCGTCAAGACCGGCTTGGCATTCGCAGGGTACGTTGCCGATACGATACCAAGAGCATTGGGCCTGTCGGTGGTTAATTTCGCCGTCCCGTTCTCGGCCGCAAATTTGTTGGAGAGCGTACGCTGATACGGCGTATTGCGAATCAGCGCGGCCGGCAGCCAGATGTGAGTTTCGCCATTCGGCTTAAGCACTTCCACTCGGGAAGTAACCTCGAAGGTGCGCCATGCACTCGCTCCGATTGCGTCGGCAAAGGCTGGTAACGATTTTGAAAAGGCCAATCCAGCGCACACAGCACTGGTGGTCTGGAGAAAGTTCCGCCGATTCATGAATCCCCCTCTGAAAGGATGGCAAGCTACAAGTGATTTATGTGTGGAAACCGCGGCCCGTGGTTTAAAGGAGGCGCATTCAAGTGAAGGGAAGCATGGAAGATGTGACGAAGAGAATACATGCAGGGATTGATGTCCGACAAGTCTGGGAGGGGATGTAGTAGCAACTGGGCTGATGGAATCAGCATGAGCCGACAATCGTGGCGACAGCGCACAAATACATAGATCCTGCGCGGCCAAAGACGCCGCGCAGGATGACAGAGTGTTAAACGGCTGAAGTGTTATCGTCCGGCAGCGAGTCTGGTTGCCAATCTTGGCGGGAGGTTCGCGGCGAAGATACGGTCTTGCGCACCTTTCAAGTTGTACGGCGTACGGTGGAAATGGACGATGCGCTCCTCTGTGTCGTAAAGGGCAAACGCGGCGCGCCAGTCGCCGTCCCGAGGCTGACCGACGGATCCGGGATTGATCAGGTAACGCGCGCTGTCTTTTAGCTGCAACGATACCGACTCGCCTTGACCCACGGTACGGTATTCGGGACGGAATCCGTCGGCGGAAGAGCCGTTAGCGAAAAATCCACCCTGCAGGTGCGTGTGGCCGAAGAAGGTCAGCGGCATAGTGAGCGTGATCAGCGGGGCGAGCGCGTCGCCAAGCGAAACGACGTATTCGTCTTCATCGTTGGGGGAGCCGTGCACGAGTTGAATGTCCGGGAAGTCGGGAAGCGAGACCGGGCCGTGAGGAAGATCGCGGAGCCAGTGCAGATTCTCGGGAGTAAGTTCGTTGCGAGTCCAAAGGGCTGCCGCGGCGGCCATTGGATTGAAGTCTTCGAGGTCCATGACGCCGGTGGCTGCCTTATCGTGATTCCCGCGGACGAAGACTTTTCCAAGTTCACGCGAGCGCGTAGCAACCTCATTTGGGCTCGCGCCGTAGCCTACGATGTCACCGAGGTTGACGATGAGGTCGAACTCTGGAGCAGCCGAGAGGCAGGCATCAAGTGCTTCCAGATTGGCGTGGATGTCACTCAGCAGCAGTATGCGCACAGATCACCGGGCAAGTGGGTGATTATAGCTGAGTTCATGGAGGCATCTCGGGACAGGTCTCGGTTTAAGGCACCTCAGCGGCTGAAGCCGCTTCAACATGTAGAAGGATCGCAGCGCTAAATCGCTGCGCCACCCTTCATAGCGCAACACCCCCCTGCGCGGGCTCAGTCCTACGGCAATCGTCTTTGTTCAGAGTTGACTACTGGACAGCGGGCCCAGTGTCCTGAACTCACTTCGACTAGCGGTGGGAGGGCCTTCGCGCAGTTCGGGATGCGGAATTCGCATCGGGGTTCGAAGGCACATCCAGGAGGCAAGGCGTGCAGGCCGGGAACGGTTCCTTCGATGGTCTGCAGAGGTCGTGCGCGGTCGGTTTTAAGATCGGGGACCGCATGCAGCAGACCTCGGGTGTACGGATGCGCGGGAGCACGGAAGATGTCTTTCTTCGCGCCGAGTTCGACAAGTGAGCCTGCATACATCACCGCGACTCGATCGGCGACCTGCGACACGACGGCGAGGTCGTGTGAGATGAAAAGCATCGCAAGCCCGAACTTCTGACGAAGTTGCGCGAGCAGTTCCAGAATCTGCGCCTGGATCGTGACGTCGAGCGCAGTGGTTGGTTCGTCGGCGATCAACAGCTGCGGACGGTTGACGATCGCCATGGCGATCATGACGCGCTGGCGCATCCCTCCGGAGAGTTGATGCGGATAGTCGCGCACGCGTGTCGCAGCTTCGGGAATCGCAACGTCCTCCAGCGCCTGAACCGCGCGACTCCACGCTTCAGCCCGGGACACTTGATGATGAGCGGCTACGGCTTCGGCGACCTGATCCCCGACACGCATAACGGGATTGAGCGCGGTCATCGGCTCCTGGAAAATCATCGCGATGCGCGAACCGCGAAGGCGGCGCATTTCATCGTCGGAAAGTTCCGGCAGACTGCGGGCAATTCCGTTTTCCGTGAAAACAATTTCTCCGTCCACGCCTGCTTGAGGGGCGAGAAGCCGCATGATGGCTAACGATGTAATCGATTTTCCGGAGCCCGATTCGCCGACGAGGCCTAAGACCTCGCCCGCTGCGATCGAGAAGCTCAGGTCGCGAACGGCGGCGAGCGGCACGTTCGTCTGGCTCCGTCCTGCTCCATTCCCGCGGGACGGGAAGGTAATCGTCAGGTTGCGGACATCGAGCAGCAGCGGCACGGATTCATGTTAGCAGGAGGGTTGTCAGGTGCAGATCGAAGGGCGAACCTCAGGCGCTAAAGCACGACTTTCCTGGCTGACTTATGGCACGAGTGAACTCGTGCCCTTACCGTGTCGAGTGGATGCGCTTTCAGGGCTGGCTTTCAGTACTCCTGAGTCGCCCTCACGGGCGACGGACAGCCGAGGCGGCTGTCCCCTCATGGTCATTCCTGCGAGGCTGTTGTCAGAGCCGATTCAACTATTGGCCTAGGATCAGCGGCAGGCCGTTTTTGCCGCCCCCGACAACGACTACCTTCGAGTTGGGGCTTTTGGCTAGGTTTTCCGTTGCTTCGATGCCTTTCCATTCCAGCAGTGACGGCGTGATGCCCTGGGCAACGATCTGCTGGAAGTCGCGGACGCCCGCGGCTTCGATACGTTTGCGCTGAGCTTCCTGCGTTTCCTTTTGCAGGCGGAAATTCATCGCCAGCGCTTCCTGCTCTGCTTGCTGTTTGGCCTCAATCGAGGCTTTCAGAGTCGCCGGGAGCTGAATGTCGCGCAGCAAAACGTTCTCGACGGTAAGCCCGCGCTGGCTGAGGGCTTGGGTGATTTGATCGAGGATTTGCTTCGCCACCATTTCGCGTTCGCCGGTGTAGAGAGCGTTAGCGGTGTGCGAGGCGGTAGATTCGCGAATGGCGGAGCGTAATGTAGGCTCAACGACTTTTTCTTCGTAGTCAGCGCCAATCTTCTGGAACACATCCGCGGCACGATCAGGATTCAGGTGGTAGATGAGGGAAGTATCGAGCGCCATCATCAGGCCTTCGCTGGAGGGAACGCTGGCCGACTCTTTGATGGTTTGGGTCTGAACCGACATTTCATTATTCGTCTTCAGCGGATTGATAACGTGAATTCCTTCGCCCAGTGTCTCGCCGGTGACTTTGCCGAAAAGGGTGAGCACGCCGACGTGTCCGGTATTGACGCGCGTGACGGAACTGAAGAGCAGGATCACGAGTACAAAAGCGATGACGCCGAATCCGATGATCTTGAGAAGATTGCTGCCGCCGGTGTCGATCACTCTGGGACGCGACGGATCGAAAATTGTCATGGATATTCTCCCGACAAAATTCTAGGAGCGTCCAATGAAGCGGATAAGTGCCTTACGAGTGGCGGGGTGTCAGTGCGATTCTTCAGCCGCCGGAGCGGTGTCGGGGGTGTCGATTTTCGCAGAGACGGCGTGTTGTGCGATCGGAGACGGCTGGAAGTCGCCGACTTCTTTGCCCGCCATGGCATCCGTCATGAAGCTCATCCAGATGGGAAGAGCGGCATGGGCGCCGGTCTCTTTCGCGCCGAGGGATTTCTTTTCGTCATACCCGACCCACACTCCGCAGCTCATCGTGGGTGAGAATCCGACGAACCAGGCATCGGTGAAATCGTTTGTCGTGCCGGTCTTGCCTGCGACTGGAAAGGGTAGTTTCGAGGCAGCGATGCCCGTACCGTGCAAAACGACTTCGCGAAGCATGCTGGTCATGATGCGGGCGGTGCGTTCGCTGACTACATCTTTCACTTCCGGGAAGTCCTCTTCGAGCACGCGGCCTTCGTAGTCGGTGACCCGAATGATGTAACGGGGAGTCACGCGCACACCGTCGTTTGGGAAGACGCTGTAGGCCGCAGTTTGTTCAAGCAAAGTGATCTCTGCCGAACCAAGTGCGACCGGAAGATAAGGTGGCAGCTTCGAGGTGATGCCGAAGCGCTCGGCGTAATCGATCACATTCTTGATCCCGACCTTGTTCGCCAACTTCAGCGCCGGAATATTCCGCGACTGAGCGAGGGCGCGACGCAGCGTGATGATTCCTTCGAATTTTTCGTCGTAGTTGTGCGGCGTGTAAGGGCCGGAGGGCGTCTCGAAACTGACAGGCTCGTCGAGGATTGTGTCATCAGGCGTAGCGCCTTCGTCGATGACCGTGGTGTAAACGTAGGGCTTGAAGGACGATCCGACCTGGCGCAGTGCCTGCGTGGCACGGTCAAACTTGGATTCGTTGAAGTCGCGCCCTCCGACGAGCGCTTTGATGCCGCCCGTGGCGTTGTCGATGGCGAGCAGCGCGCCTTGAGAGCCAGAGTCTTGTTCGAGGCTGACGTGCGCGGCGCCGTTCGCGCTCAGTGTCAGGATCTTGACGTAGCAGATGTCGCCGGTCTTGAGAAGATCGGGAATCTTCTTCTGGGTCCACGCGACGTCGGCCTGGGTCATTGCGGCAGTGTAGCGGCCGAACTTCAGGGTCGCGATGCCTGGGCCGGCGGAAGTAACGAGTGCGTGCACGTATCCATCAACTTCAGGTTCGTCGTCCCAGTCCGGGTGGTCGTATTTATCGATCGTGGTCCCCTCGTCGATGACGTTTTCGAGGTGGCCTTTCCATCCATGGCGGCGCTCATAGGAGGCGAGGCCGCTTAGCACGGCCTGGTTCGCGGACTTTTGCATATCAACGTCGAGCGACGTGTACACCTTGAGCCCACCTTCGTGAACTTGATCCGTTCCGTATTTACCTTCCAGATAGCGGCGGATTTCTTCGACGAAGTACGGCGCAAGCGAATTCGGGTCGTGCGCGAGATGCAGAACGACCGGGGCCTGGCGCGCGGCATCAGCCTGGGCGGCGGTAATCTTGCCGTCTTCGAGCATGGCGTTGATGACAAGGTTGCGGCGTTTCTGGGCGCGATCGGGATGATTGATCGGCGAATAAATGGTGGGGCCTTTCGGCAAACCCGCAAGCAGGGCAGCTTCCTCGAGACTGAGTTGCTTGGCGGGCTTGCTGAAATAGAACTCCGAGGCGCTTTCGAACCCATAGACGCCGTGTCCAAGAAAAATCTGGTTTGCGTAGAGCGTGAAGATTTGCGGCTTGGTGAAGCGACGCTCGATCTGGATGGCGAGCATCGCTTCCTGCACTTTACGTTGCCAGCGACGGTCGGGCGATAAGAAGAGGTTGCGCGCCAACTGCATGGTCAGCGTTGACGCTCCCTGAACTTTTCCGCCGGACTCGATGTCGCGGTAGGCGGCGCCCACGATGCGCCAGAAGTTGATGCCAGAGTGGCGGTAGAAATCCTTGTCTTCAATCGAGACAAGGGCATCGCGAAGAACCGTGGGGAAATCGTCATAACCGGCGACGACACGGCGTTGCAGGGCGAAGGACCCGATGACACGGTTGTGATCGTCGTAGAGTTCCGTAATCGAGCTGGGACGGTAAGCTTCAAGCGCATCAACTTGCGGGAGATCTGTGGTGTAGACGAGAAGAAGTCCGGCGGTGGCACCGACGAGAACGGAGATGAGGAGTAGAAGTCCGAACAGAACACGGCCGACGAGGCGGCGCCCTCCGATCTCGACCTCCGGAAGATTTTCGTAGAGAACCTTCATGTACGGATGAGGTCAGAATAGCACCTTGAGCAATGCCGGTTTTGTACTGGAACAATCGTAAGTAATCGGGGCTAAACGGATGCAGCCGCACGACGCTGCAAGGGTCTTGAGAACAGCTCGTCCGTGATGCGTTCGACGCTAAGCGGCTCGCTAAAGTAGTAACCTTGGATCCCGCTGCACTCGCAGGCTCGCAGGAAAGCAACCTGCTCTTCAGTTTCGACCCCTTCCGCAATTACACGAAGGTTAAGACTTCTGGCCATGCTGACGATAGCGGTAGTGATTGCTGCGCTTTCCTGGTTCACGCCGAGATCGCGGATGAAAGAACGATCAATCTTCAGCTTGCTTACGGGGAATCGCCTCAGGTAACTCAGGCTGGAGTAGCCGGTGCCGAAGTCGTCGATTGCAAGGGTCAAACCCATTTTCTTGAGCTCGGCAAGAACGGATAAAGTCAGGTCTGCATTTGCCAATAACAGGCTTTCGGTCAGCTCCAGTTCGAGAAATCGGGACGCAAGGCCGGTATCTCGCAGAACTGCAAGCACGCGGTCGCAAAACGTCTCGTGCCTGAACTGCACAGCCGAAACGTTGACTGCGATTGGGACCAACGGAAAGCCTTGTTCCTGCCATGTACGAGCCTGAGAGCAAGCGGTCTTCAGCACCCAATCGCCGATCTGTTGAATCATGCCGCTGGTTTCAGCGATCCGGATAAATCGGTCCGGAGACACTGTTCCGAGTTCAGGATGACGCCAGCGAAGGAGAGCTTCGAAGCCGGTAATTTGTAAGGTAAACGTATCGACTTGGGGTTGGTAGACGAGGAAGAGTTCGTTTTTTTCGATTGCACCGCGTAAGGCACTTTCCAGTTTCAAGCGCTCGACGGCCCGCAGATTCATGTCAGCGGTAAAGAACATGTAGTTATCGCGTCCATTTTCTTTCGCGCTGTACATCGCCGAGTCGGCGTGCTTGATGAGAGTTTCCGTGTCTACGCCGTGGTCGGGGAAAACGCTGATCCCGATGCTGCACCCTATGGAGAGCGACTGTTCCTGGATAATGAATTTCGCAGTCATTGCATCCATGAACCGCTCTGCTGCAATGGCCACATCAGAAAAGCCGTTCACATCGGTGAGCACGACCAGGAACTCGTCTCCACCTAATCTCGCGACTGTATCCTGTTCGCGGGCGCACCTTCGAAGCCTGTCGGCCACTTCGCACAGAAGAAGATCGCCGGCAGAGTGGCCGAGCGAGTCGTTGATCGTCTTGAAACGATCGAGATCAACAAAAAGAAGCGCAATTTTCGAGTTGCGCCTGCGAGCTGACGCGAGCGCCTGTGATAACCGATCTCGTAAGAGTGTACGGTTCGGCAAAGCGGTCAACGCATCGTAGTAAGCGAGGGACTGCACACGTTCCTCCGCCTGCTTGCGCCCGGTGATATTCACGAGCGTTCCTTCGAGTATGCATTCCCCCGTGCGGTCCGTTTCCACGAGGCTGATGTTTAGCATGGCCCATACCGGCTGACCATCTTTGCGCCGGAACTTCATCTCGTGATTCGCGATAAATTTTTCGGACCAGATCTTGCCCAAGAGGTTATCCCGGTCTTCGGAGCTGTAATAAAGATCGGAAGCAGGAACGCTCATCAGTTCTTCTGGAGAGTCGTATCCGAATAACCGTGCAGCCGCAGGATTGCTCTCCAAAATGTGGCCATCCGGAGTCGTCCGAAAGACGCCGGCCAGGTTGCGCTCAAAGAGAAGCCGGTAACGTTTCTCTGACTCGCGAATTGACTGCTCGCCTCGCTGGCGTTCGGTGACAATCGCGCCCAGAAAGAGTCCGGTCAACCCCAAAGTCAAAGTTGCTAGTTGCAACCGGGGAAGAGTGCCACGTTGCGCCTGAGTAACCCAGGCTGCAATGGTCATGCCGACACCGATTGTGAATGTAGCCAGGACCGCGCCCGACATGCCACGCCGGACCGCGATCCATATGAGGGGAATGAATAAGAGATACAAGGGCTGATACGAAATCGCAGGTGCATATCCAAATGTCAGCCATATTGCAATGACGATCAGTCCGAGCTGGGCTGCGATTTCCAGAAACTGCGCTAAGGCCTGTTTGTCATTTGGGTATATGGAATCGGCCTTTTTCGCTGGGATCAGCCATTTACCAACCCGCGGAATAACGTGGATCACCAGAAAAGGAGTAATAACGACGAGTGCCAAAGTATCGCTGGCCCACCATTCCGCTGCCGTCCTCAGCAACTCAGAGGATGCGATTCTTCCGTCCAGGAAAAGAGTCAGGACGCCGAATACGGTGCTGACGACGGAACCGCCGAGAATCGCGACAATGTAACCGACGAGGTCTGAAACGGTTCCGCGAACGAGGTCGGCACGCCACCTGCGCCGGAGAGAGACCGCGGCAATTACATAGCCGGCGTAAATCGCGGTTGCTCCGAATATCCCGCACCAGGAAAAGAGGGGGCGATGGTAGTTCAGAAATGCGGCAACGACGCTGCAAGAGAAGATGAGAAGCACCGACCACCATCCGGCAGAAAGCAGGAGCGACATACTGAGCCCCACCGGCAAATACCAAGGTGGTGCACCCTCCCAATGGAGCGATGCTGTCGACGATCCGTCGAGAAGCAGAAACGCGACAAGGAAAAAAACGACCAGCAACGCCCTTCGGGCAATTGGAATTGCTCTCCATTGCCAAACGCAGGCCGCCGGTTCAGCAACGGGCATTTGTGGCCGAAGCGCATTGGACGTTTGCCCCAATGCCTGCGGAGCCTTGTCGTAGTCCTGGGAGTCATAAGCGTCGTTCGACAAAGTAGTACTCGATGCCTTGGCGACTTGGGCCAGAATCGTGCACACAGGCTCTTGCCGCAAAAGGATCGTCCAGCGGTGACCGAGCCCTGAAGAAGCATGTGCGCGTACAGGTTTCTAATCGGCAATTGGCAGGTCGGACTTGAGCCGAACGGACTTCTCCCACAAAAACAAAAAGCGCGCATTGCGGCGCGCTTTTGAATAATCGGGTATACGGGCTTAGCTGTTGTGGCTCTTCAAGACTTCAACGGCTTTATTCATCTGCTCGTCGACGGTGTTCTTCGGCTTGGCTTCTTCCTGCGGAGCTTGTGCCCCATCCTCATCGTCGGGGCTGATGCCATCGTCGATTACATCGGCAACAACAACGTTCGGAGTCACCGCAACGTCCTGAATGGCTTTCCCGCTCGGCGAATAATACTTCGCAACCGAAAGAATCAGCGCACCACCGTCGGGCAGATCGATCGTCTTTTGAACGGAGCCGTCGCCGAAGGTTTTATCGCCGACAACGTCTCCGCGAGCATTCTCAAGAACGGCTGAAGCGACGATTTCGCCAGGTCCGGAAGTACTGCGGTTCACGAGAACTGCCAGCGGAAGGTTCGTGATGGCTTTTGCGGGATCGGCATTGAACGCTTCTCGGGGGAATTTCTGCCCCTGGAGGTAGGTGATCGTCCCGTGATTCAGGAAAAGATTGGCGACCGCGACGCCTTCGGATTCTTCGCCTTCAGCGCAGTTGCGGAGATCAAGCAGGATCTTCTTCGCGCCGGATTTTTCAAGCGACTTCACCTTCGCGGCAATTTCCTGCGCCTTGCCCTTGGTCAAGGCTTCGGCCTTGATGTAGCCGATGTTGTCGTCCATCAACTTGTCGGTGGTCGCGGGAATGCCGACGACATCGCGCGTAATCGAAACCTTCTGCGGCTCCGCTTTGCGCGCGCGGACAACCTGGACATTCAGCGTCGATCCGGGTGTGCCGTACAGCAAATTGCGAATCTCGGGCAACGACATGTCGCGCGTACTCTGGCCCTCGATCGACTCGAAAATATCGGTGGATTCAATTCCCGCTTTTTCCGCTGGCGATCCCGGGAGTACCGCTACGACGGCGGCATAACCGAAACGCTTGGAGACTACCGCACCGATCCCGGCCTTGCCTTCCGCCTTGCGTGCCTTATATGCCTTGTATGCGTCGGCGGTCATGTAGCTGGAGTTCGAATCGAGCGATTCGAGAAGGCCGTGAAGGGCCCCGTCGGTCACCTTCGGAATGTTCGGTTCTTCGACGTATTCGCTACGAACACGGGAGAGCACTTCGCTGTAGACCTGCAATTGGCGGTACGAACCGTCGTTAGAGGAGGCGTGGACGCCGCCCATCGATCCGACGACGACAAACAGGAGTACGGCAAAGGAAGTAACGAGAATCGCTGCTTTGGTTTTCATGGACATCTGTTGTTGATCTCTTCCGGGAGGAACTTGCGAACTGAAATTCATTATAGCTCTAGATGCCTATCTGGAGCCCCCGGCTGCTCGATTTGTGCCCCTTCGGTAATGAGGCGACTGGGCGCCGGAATCCGATGAAAAACATAACATTCTTATGAGCTCGGATCGACCGTAATGGACAGGGTCGTCTGCACGGATACCGGGCGTCCATTGAGCATATAGGGCTTAAACTTCCATTTCTTCGCGCCATCAATGGCAGTGCGGGCAAACACCAGCGACCCTTGCAGGAATTTGGCGTCCTGGACGGTGCCGTCGCGTCCGATCAGCACTTGCAAGACGACAGTCCCCCGCTGGCCTTTCGCGTTCGAGGGGTACGGAATCGGAGGCTGATCGATCAGCAGAGGGCGCTCGGCGCTCTCGGGAACGGATACTGGCTCAATCGAAGGCAGCGCAGTTTCGGCAGCCTTGGTCCCACCCGGATCCGGAGTGTTGGGAGCCATCTGCGACTTCAGGCTCTGGGGAATGCTACTCGGCATGTTGGGAGGCCGGTACGGAGGATATTTCGGCGCCGGAGAGGGCGCTGGCTGCGTGTTTACGGGAGCCGCTGGGGCTGGGGAACTGACCGTGGGGTTTCCCGAGGATATAACCGTCGCCGGAGCCGCAGGGTTGGTATCAGGCGTTTTCCCGGAAGGCTGCTCCAGCACTTGAACCGGCGCAGTTGAAGTCGCGTCGGAGGGCGGCGCCTGCGGATTCGTCTGCCCCAGAGATAGATCTGGGTTGGCTGCATCCGGATTCGGTTTCTTCGCGGTCGGGTCTACGACTGGCAGAACTTGAACTTGTGAAGGATCAGTCGTGGCATCCGGAATCGTTTCGGCTACGGGCAGCCTGTATTCATCTCCAGGGCGGGCAAAGGTCTCGTGAGAGACAGGAGCTTGCGGCGGCGTGACCGGCTGCGGATTCAGCCACGCATGCAGTGAGCGCTGTCCCCGGGACCACTGGGCGCGCAGTTGGGAATGCCATGGAGCTTGTGGAGCCGCCGCGATGGCGATACTGGCAAGCAAAAGCGCGGTGAAAATTGCGCCTTTTCCCAGACGGAATCTAGGGCGGGCACCGTCCTCCTCGGGCTTTTCGCCGTCGATGTAGGCGAAAAGCTCGTCTTCCTTCTTATGGTCGTGACTGGAATCAGGCTTGGCTGGAGCTCCCGGCTGGAATGTGACCGAACTGGAAAACGATGGCGTTTGGTCGTAGCCGAGCATCTCGGGTTTTCCGGTTGAAGGGGCTGGGGCAGGCGCGGCGGCGGCTGCGCCGGGAGTAATGCCCTTCGCTTTCAGATACCACTGCAATCCTTTGGGTTCGCCGGGAGGAGGTGGAGCAGGCACCGCGGACGCTACCGGCTCCAATTCTTTCAAGGGGTCCAAAGCATCCTCAGCCTGGTGCTCGAGTGATGATGGGACGTCGGATTCTGTAACGAAGGATCCCCCCGGGCTGGCGGGGGCAGACTGCAGAAACTCTCCGGCGCGCAAAGGAGATTCCGCTTTGGTCTCCATGGCGGGCAACGGCGCAGGGGCTGATGCCAAGGGTCTGGCGGTACGTGTCGCGGGTGATGCGCCATTCCGGGATCGCACCAGATCGCGTGCGGTGGTGAGCGTGTCCTTGATCTGGTTGAACACGAGAGGCCTTCGGAGGATCGAATTGGCCCCGGCCTGTAAGGCTTTGGGAACGCTCGCGTCGTCGCTGACGATGGCGAGTGTAATGGGGCGTTCGGCGGCTTTTCGCTCGCGGGCCGTCGTCAGAAGCAAACCGGATTCGGGCTGCTTATCCCAATCGATGATGACAATCTGATAGGGCTCATGAGCGATCTTGTCGGCTGCGGCTACGGCTTCCGGGCAGGACTCGGCCTGGACGTCGAGAGTGGCGAGTACCTGGCCAATTGTCTCGGCGCTTCCCTCGTCGGACGTAAACAGGAAGCAGCGGAGCCCCATGTTTCCAGAGTAGTGAGAACCGAGTAACCGCGGCAAGTTACCGAGGTTGACCACCGATGCTCGCGTTTCGCTCAAGGGTACATGTACCAGCAGCGGGCTTCAGCTAAAATGCTCGGTCATCTCGTTGCATTCTTTGGTCCGGTTTGAACTTTGGGTTGGGAGTGTGTTCGAGGAACAGCGATGGCTCTGCAAGAGAAGAACTACTGGCTGACAACGACGAAGTTTCCAGCCACGGATACAACCCGGCCGTTGCCGGAAGTAGCCGATGTTGTGGTTATCGGTTCGGGTTTCACGGGTCTCTCGGCGGCTCGAACGCTGGCGAAACGCGGCGCGCGCGTTGCCGTGCTGGAGGCCGAGACCATCGGTTGGGGTGCCAGTTCGCGGAATGGCGGGATGGTTCTGACCGGCATGAAGCTCAGCGTGAACAAGCTGATTTCGATGTACGGACGCGAACTGACCCGGCGGATGTACGCGGCCTCATTGGAGTCGATGGATTGTGTCGAGCACATTGTTCGCGAAGAAGGGATCGATTGCGACTTTTCGCGATGCGGGCATCTGGAAGTCGCCTGCAAGCAGAAACATTTTGATGACTATCAGCGGCAGACCGAGGTCATCGAAGTTGAGTTTAATCACAAGCTACGAGTCGTGAAGAAACATGAATTGAGCGAGGAGATCGGTTCGACGATCTATTTTGGCGGCATGGTCGATGAGGTCAGCGCCGGATGCAATCCTGCGAGGTACGTGGCGGGACTTGCGAAGGCCGCGACCAAGGCTGGCGCGGACATTTTCGAACATGCTCGCGTAGAGAGCATCGAGCGAGAATCGCGGAACGGTGAGTCAGGATGGAAGATTGCCACGTCGCGGGGGCTCATCTGGACGCACGAAGTGTTTGTCGGGACTAGCGGCTATACCGGAGCAGCGACGCCGGAATTGCAAAAGAAGATTATTCCCATCGGTTCGTTCATCATCACCACGGAAGTTTTGCCGAAGGGGCTGGCCAAGGAACTCAGTCCGCGGAACCGGATGATCTACGATTCGAAGAACTACCTGCACTACTACCGCCTGACCCCGGATGGAAGGATGCTGTTTGGCGGGCGAGCGGCCTTCATGCCCGAGACTGACCAAACGATCCGGCGCAGTGGAGAAATCCTCCGGCAGGGGATGATCGGAGTGTATCCGCAGCTGCGCGATGCACACATCGAGTACGTGTGGGGAGGAACGCTGGATTTCGCGTTTGACATCATGCCGCACGCCGGGCAAATGGATGGAATGTACTACGCGGTTGGATATGCGGGACATGGCGTCGCGATGGCGACGTTTCAAGGCCAGAAGATCGCTGAGATGATGGCAGGGGACAAGCCTGAGAATCCGTTCGTGGGGATCCCGTTCCCCGGCGCACCGCTGGGACTTTATAACGGCAAACCATGGTTCCTCCCGTTCGCAGGAGCGTGGTACAAAGTGCTGGATTGGGTAAGTTGAATCCTCGATGATCACGCGTTCCGACGACTACGTTGAATACTGTCGCGAGACGGCGAAGCATGCGCGTGACCTGCATGACCTGGCCTTACGCGGACGCCAAAACAAGGACATCACCAGGCGTGTTCACGAGCGGATCATCGAGACCGTTGCGCTTTCTCCCGACGATGAACTTGTTGATATCGGCTGCGGAGACGGCACGTTGCTTCGAATGGCGAAGGAGATGGGCGTACGGAGCGGGATCGGCTTCCTGGCCACGGACGAAGAGGTCGCTTTGGTTCGAAAGACAGGCGTAGATGTGCGGCAGGCATTCTCGGATCAACTGCCGCTGCCGGACAACAGCGCTTCTGTGGTCGTGTGCAATAACGTGCTGCTGATCGTTCCGCGCGAGAAAATTCCGGGAAGCCTGCGCGAGATGTGGAGGGTGGCAAAACCGGGAGCGCGAATTTTTGTCGGCGAGATTCCTTTTGTCGAACAGAAGGACCCAACGCCGCAGTTCACAAGCCGGCGCCAGATGCTTTCGTTTCTCTATCGCCAACATGGCTTCCGGACATGGTTCGGCACATTGCGTCGCATGGCGTGGTGGCGGATCACCGGCAAACCCTTTGTGAGTCAGCCCGGAACCGCCGTGTCGTTCTATGCAACGGCCGAGGAATTCATAGCGATCGCGCGGGAAGCAGGATTGGAAATCGTGCGGCACTGGCAACATGGAAATCCCGACGACCGCAACGACTATCTCTTTCGAAAGACGGGCTAGGCGTTCACCGGACTCCGAACCGGATCGTGGCGGCGTAGAACGAGATAGACGATCGGTCCAGTGATGATCGCGATCATTCCACCGATGGTGGCGAAGCGATCCCCTCCGAGAAGAGCGACGCAGGCCATCAGCACTGGAGCCGCCACGACATAGAGCAATCCTGCCTTTCCTCCTGGTACCAAGAAGGTTCGCGGCAAGTTGGGCTGCGAGCGGCGGAGTTTCCAGGCTGAGAGAACAGTCAACACAGTCGTAGCCGACCGCAGCCAGATGTAGACCGAGATGAGCTGTCCGAGGCTTTTCCACGACAACAGGGCATAGATCAGGGCTGACACGACGATTGCGAGCCACGGCGTTCCATAGCGCGGATGCTTCCGAGTCAAAACTTTAGGCAGGTACCCATCTTCGGCCATCGCGAACGGCATCCGCGTCGTGGTCAAGATCGTGCTATTGAGCAGAGCCACACTGCCGATCATGGCGGCGAGGGCCATCCATGTGCCCAAGCCGGGGCCACCGATGATACGGGCTGCGTCGGAGAAAAATCCAGTGTGCCATTGCTCCCAGTTGCCGGCTGACGCCAGTCCCGCGAACGTCGGCAGAAAATAAGCAGCGATCGAAAGAGGGACAACCATCGCCAGCGCGCGCGGATATGCTTTCTGCGGATTCTCGACCTCTTCTGCTACGGTCGAGAGCTGTTCATATCCCGAGTAGAGCCAGAGCCCGAAGGCAAGGCCGACGCCGAAGATCTTGAATGTTCCCTGATTCGGAACGACCCACGGATGAAAAGGATTCTGGTGCCAGTGAGCGAGCGCGATCACGATCATGATCATCACCGGGATGAAGATGAATATCTCAAGAGCTGTCGCAACCTGGCCGACCATCTGAATACCGCGAACGTTGATCCAGGTCAGCAGCGCGATCAAGGAAACAGCGAGGAGATAGTGTTGCCACCACGTCATCTTCGGAAGATAGTAGATGAAGTAGTCGGCAAAGAGGACCGCGTAAATGCCGCCCAGGAGAAATGAAGCGGACCAATTCCACCATCCGGCGAGGAATCCCCAGAAGTCTCCGAAGGCGGCGCGTGTCCAACGATAGAAGCCGCCTTCGACTGGCATCGCTGTAGTCAGTTCCGCAGAGACGAGCGAAACGGGAATGCACCAGAAGAGCGGAAGGATCAGCAGGTAAAGAAGCGTGATCCCGGGCCCGGAGGTTGTGACCATATCCTCGAGCCCGAAGGGCCCGCCGGTCGTATAGGAAAACATTACGAAGACGAGATAGAACAACCCCGCCTTGCGGAGGGAGGAGGATTTGGGTTGGGTCGCCAAGTTTTGGGACTATTGAATTTTGATTGTTGATTGTTGAATAAAAAACTGCAATCTCCCGCTCTTATGCTGCCAGCGTGCCGCTTAGCGCGCCTTCCAGCTCCAGCAACTTTCGCTTTACGTCGAGACCTCCGCCGTAGCCGCAGAGGGTTCCATCGGACGCAATCACCCGATGACAGGGGACCACGATCGCGATCGGATTGCGGTTGTTCGCCATGCCAACGGCGCGAAACCCCTGCGGCCGACCAACTGCGCGGGCGATGTCGGCGTAAGTTCTCGTTTCGCCATAGGGGATTGCGAGAAGCGCTCGCCAACAGGCGATCTGAAACTCGGTCCCCCGAAGGTCGAGGGGAAACGTGAATTCGCGGCGGCGACCGGCGAAGTATTCGTTCAGCTCGCGGACATAGGGCTGGAGTTCTTCCGCAGATTCCTGGAACTGGAGGCCCTGGGCTTCCATCCGGAGATCTCGCGGATTCGGGCGGATGGTCTGTTGCCCGGGCAGCCGCTTGTCGAACTCCAGCGCAACAAGCCCCCGTGCAGAAGAGGCCAAAAATAGAGGACCGACTGGAGAATCCACAGTTACGGAATGTAGGGTTTCCATCATAAAATCACCCGCGCACTACGATAGCACGCAGTAGGGTACAGGGCTTGGCAGGCAGGAACGGTTGACAGAATGGCGTCCATGGCCCAAAGTAGGGGGCTGCAAAATTGCTTGGGACGCGCACGATTGAAAAAGGCCCTCCTCATCCTGTCGGCGGTAGTGCTCACGCCTGTGCTGGTCGTCAGCCTGGTTTTGGCCGCGGGCGACTGGCGGATCATCGGCCAGACGTCGGCAGGTGACACGGTTTCGATAAGCTCAGTCCGCGTCCTGAAGAACAACCAGAGGACAGCGCTGGTGCGAGTCGAATACAAGAACCCCACTCAGCTTCCGCAAGGTGGCCCTTTTGTGGAGATGCGCGCCCGCGTGCGTTTCAACTGCCCGGCAGGTCAGGCGGTTCCGACGACGCAGTGGTTTTACTCCCGCGACCGGAGTGGACGGATTGTCGTCAGCAAGAAGGCGAACCGCGACGATCAATTCGGCCGGGCTGCCGAGGGCGACTTCCTCGAGCTCGTCAATAAAGGGGTCTGCCAGAGCAAGTAGTCTCTCCACCTCGCGGCGACAAGATTTTCACAGCCCTTGGCACCTCCGTAACCTCAAACCCACTTCCACCCATCGGGCTTTACGCTTATCCTGAAAATGGAATCGGTTCCCAGCCGGTTCCGACCCACCTTATGGATTCGTTACGACTTTATGGGTTAGTGGCCACAGGCAGTGTTGCCTTGGTGGGCGCATACGTCTATCTGCGCAGAAAGCCGAAGAGTGCGGAAGATCTCGAACGAGAGCGTCGAGGATGGCTGGAAACCAGCGGCCGGATCACGGACGGAGTTGTGATCGATGTGCAAGAGCTCGAGGCTTCGAACAATCATCATTCTGCAATCATGCTGATCTACAAATACGACGTAGCCGGAGTGTCGTACGAGTGCTCGCAGGATGTGACCTATCTGCGGCAATGGATCAATCTGCATTCCTGCCGTTTAGGGCTGCATACGTCGGTGAAGTACGATCCGCAGAACCCGGGGAATTCTCTGGTGATTTCGGAAAACTGGATGGGCTTGCGGCAGTGAGGCACCGGGGCTAAAGCCCCAACTCCAGACCAACTCTAACGCGGCCCTGAAGGGCCGCTCTTCCACGGTTGTTCCTATCAGCAATAGAATCCGCGGATCTATCGACCTGAAGGAATTAAATTCGCAGCAGGCTATTGCCAGGCGACGCGGATCGAGGCGTTGTGTTTATCGAAGGTGAGTTGCAGGGATTTCGTGTCTCCGCCGACAAAATCGGCTGAAACCGATTTGGAGAGGTCAACCGTATTGTCAGTAGACAGAGCGCGGAAGCGGAGAACATGTTTGCCGGCGGGAATGGTCAGGCTCTCGGAATCGACGCCCCGAACGCCGTTGAAGACGACCAACTTCTTCTGTGCGCCACCGTGCAGCGGGCGCGTGAGCGCGAGGTTCTGATCCACCCAAACGTAGAGCGTTGCGTCCTTGAATTGGTGCTGGACCGAGATGTCGAGCGTAGACGTCGCGTTGATCACCTGCTTGGCCGGGTGCGCTCGCCGGGACGCGGTTTTCTTCGCTCCACCTGCGGCTGGCTCCATTGTCGGAGCCGACGCTTTAACCGGTAATTCCGACTCTGTGACTGGACCAGGTGATGCAGCCGTGGCCGGGGCATTCGTCACAACGGGAGCCGAACCGTTCAGTCCTGCTTTCGATGGACTGACGATCAACTTGGACTGCGTGGCAACGATCACAAGCAACGCAATAGTGGCTGCTCCGAGAATGAGATCGCGGACGGGTACCTTGAAGAGCACATGCTGAACGGCCTTCTCCGTCCCGGCCAATGCCGCAGCGCGGGTGTTGGAGACGCCGACGCTTCCAGTTCGGGCCGTCGTCGAGCCCGTGCCGAGGGCTGTCATGGCTTGCAGAGACGAGGTCGTCGATCCGGGCTTGTAGAGTTGCAGAAGCTGCCGCAGATCCTCCGCGAGTTCGGACCCGTGCTGATAACGCTGCTCAGGATCCTTTGCCATCGCCTTCGAGATGATCGCGTCCAGCTGTGGAGGCAGGCTCATATCAAGAGAACTGGGCGACATCGGTTCGCGATTGGCAACCTTGAAGCATACGGTCGTGGCACTGGTTCCCTGAAAAGGGGAAAGCCCAGTCGCCATTACGTAAAGGATTACGCCGAGCGAGAACAGATCGGAACGTCCGTCGACGCTTTCTCCGCTCAACTGCTCGGGGGCCATATACGCCGGAGTGCCGAGCACGCGGCCAGGCAATGTAAAGTGCGCGAGATTCAGCTTGGCGATGCCGAAGTCGGCGATCTTCGCATGCCCGTCCTTCGTGATAAGGATGTTGGCGGGTTTTATGTCGCGATGGACGACGCCTTGCGCGTGGGCATAGTTCAGAGCGTCAGCAATTTCAATCGCCAGTTGCAGGGCAGTTGTGAGGGATAATTTCTTCTCCCGACCGAGAATCCGGTTCAGCGTCTCACCCGGCACAAATTCCAAAACGATGTAGGGATCGTGATTGTCCGGCTCTTCCCCTACGTCGAAGACACCGACGATGCCGGAGTGGTGCAGGCGCCCTGCGGCTTGGGCTTCGTTGGTGAAGCGAAGACGAAACTCTTTCTCTTCGTCCGGCTCCTGACCCAACATGGACACGGTCTTGATGGCGACGAAGCGATCGATCTGGGGATCACGGGCTTGGTAAACGATGCCCATCGCTCCACGCCCCAGCTCAGCGATGATTTCATACCGGCCAAACCGCTTGGTTTCGGCAGTGTCCATGGAATAGACCTCCAGCCTCAGCCGCGATCGTGCGTGCATAGCTGGAGAAGGAGTCCTTCTATGGTATCGCCCTGAGCACAATGATCCAGCGCACACTTCGAGCTCCTCCATTACGGCGGTAATGGACTGCTTTTCGAGGACTTCTGGGTGCCTTCGAATTATGTCCTTTGCTCTCAACTGTGTGCGGCAATCACGCGGCGATGTGACTTCGGGCACTTCGGTGTGTGACTTTGGTCTGTAGCATTTTTCCGGGTGTTTTTCAGTGTCCACACTGCAGGTACTCCCGGGTCAGTCGATCTCCCATTACCGGCTTCTCGAGCGGCTGGGAAGCGGCGGAATGAGCGTGGTTTACAAGGCCGAGGACATGCAACTCGGCCGCTACGTCGCGCTGAAATTCCTGCTGGATGACCTCGCCGGAGACCCTCTGGCGTACGAACGATTCCGCCGCGAGGCCAGGGCGGCATCGGCCCTGAATCATCCGAATATCTGCACGATCTACGAAGTCGGCGAGCAGGACGGAAACCTGTTCATCGCCATGGAATGTCTTGAAGGGCATTCTCTGCGCGAACTTCTCAGCGGAACGCCGCTCGGACTTGATCAGTTGTTGGAACTCTCGATCGAAGTGGCCGACGCTCTGGACGCTGCACACAGCCGGGGTATCGTCCACCGTGATGTAAAGCCGGCGAATATTTTCGTGACAAATCGAGGTCACGCCAAAGTGCTCGATTTCGGATTGGCGAAGCTGAGTTCGGATTCCTACGTCGGTACCGCATCCACCGTGAGCGAAGACCAGCTGACCAGTCCGGGAACGGCCTTGGGAACCGTCGCGTACATGTCTCCGGAGCAGGCGTTGGGTAAACAACTCGACGCGCGTACTGATCTGTTCTCGTTCGGCGTAGTTCTATACGAGATGGCAACGGGCAGCCTGCCGTTTGCCGGGCATACGTCGGCTGCGATATTCGATTCGATCCTGCATAAGGCGCCTGTGCCGCCTTTACACTTCAATCCGGGGCTGCCGCCGGAGTGCGAGCGGATCATCAACACCGCGCTCGAGAAAGACCGCGATGTCCGATATCAGAGCGCGTCGGACTTGCGAGCGGATCTGAAGCGCCTGAAACGCGATACGGATTCAGACAAGATTCTATCGGTGCAGGGACAGATCTCGCGCAGTTTGGCTGCCGTGAAGCCGGCAAGAAAATTTTGGCCGCGGATTGCTGCCTGGGGAGTGTTGGTAGCGCTGTTCGCTGTTGTGTGCGTTGCTCTCATGCGGCCTCGTTCGGCTCCCAAAGTCGTCAGCATCAAGCAAATCACTCGTGATGGTCATTTCAAGGATCGACTGGTCACCGATGGCTCTCGAATTTACTTTCCCGAACATCTCGAAGGCGGACGAATCGTCCTGGCGCAAGTAGCAGCCAGCGGAGGCGAGACCTTTCCAATTCCAGTGACCTTGGCGAATGTAAATCTGTTCGACATAAGCGCGGACCATTCCGCCCTGCTGATTTCGGAGTATCGCGGAGGCGCGCCTGCGCCTTTTTGGACCTTCCCGCCTCCCGCCGGATCGCTCCGCCGTATCGGCGATCTGAAGGGGCGTGAGGCGGTATGGTCGCGGGATTCCCGCCAACTCGCAGTCGTGAACGGGTTGGACCTGCTTCTAGCGGAGCCTGACGGCACGAATGCGCGCAAGCTCACTACGTTGACTGGGGTTCCGAGCAACATTCGCTTTTCGCCGGATGGGTTGAGCCTCCGGTTCACTATGAAGCCTCTGGGGACCAATCTCTCGCATTTGTGGGAGATTCGAACGGACGGTTCCAACCTTCATCGCTTGCTGCCAGAATGGAATGCCGATGCCTTGCAGTGTTGCGGCGACTGGACTCGCGACGGGCGGTATTACTTTTTCCAGATGCGGTCGACGTCCAGCTCGATGGATTTGTGGGCGATCGCGGATCACCCGGGTTTGTTTCAGCACAAAGACCCGATCCAACTCACGAACGGACCCGTGTGGTACATGGATCCTGTCGCCAGCCCCGAAGGAAATCGAATCTTCGCCAATGGCGAGGTGTTGCAAGGCGAGCTGGTGCGCTATGACGCACAAAGCAGACAGTTCCAGCCGTTTGTCTCCGGCGTATCGGCGGGCGAAGCGGACTTTTCCCCGGATGGGCAATGGATCGTGTACGTGAGCTATCCGGATCTCACGCTGTGGAGATCCCGCCTGGATGGATCGCAGCGTTCACAAATCACATTCTGGCCCACATTTGCGACGTTGCCGCGATGGTCTCCAGATGGAAGCCAGATCGCCTTCGTAGGAACGACCGGCGGCAGATCATGGAAAATTTATCTCGTTCCGGCCGAGGGCGGCACTCCTCAGGAACTCGTGCCTCAGAACCGCGAAGAGTCCGATGCGACCTGGTCCCCCGATGGAAAGAAGCTCGCCTTCGGGCGTCCATCGTATGGAATGGATCTTGGAGATCAGGAGATTCAGACGTTCGACTTGAAGACCCATGAATCGTCGTCAGTGCCGGGATCTCGCGGACTTTTCAGCCCGCGATGGTCTCCAGACGGGAAATATCTGGCGGCTCTCTCTACCGATACAAGAAAACTCATGTTGTTCGATTTCGCGTCGAATCGATGGACTGACTGGCTCGTTGTGGACGACGGCACGGTCGGGTATCCCGTCTGGGCGCGGGATAGTAAATCGATCTACGTCGAACGCTTTTATGGAACGTCGCCTTCGCTGCATATCCTGAAGCTCGGCGAAACGCATTCGAAGACTTACTTGAACTGGAATGACCTGCGAAGGTTTGGAGCCATCTGGGGAACCTGGTCAGGCGTTGCGCCCGATGGGAGCGTCCTGGCCGTGCGGGATGTCAGCTCGCATGAGATCTATGCGCTGGAGCTGCAGTAGGTCGGTCTTGGGTCTTGGGACTCGGGTCTAAGAGTTCAGGCTTAGGCTTTTGAGCTTCGACCTTCTCGCAAGAGGTGGTGACCGCCCCAAAGACAGACGCCTGAGACCTGACACCTAAGCCCTGTGATCGAGAATTGATTTCTAGCTTCCGGGGAAAAAGCCGCCGCTCTGGGCGACCGTCATGCGGAGATATTTGTAGGGATTGACGGGGATGTCGTTGATGCGGACTTCGTAGTGAAGGTGGGGACCGGTAGAGCGTCCACTCTCGCCGACGTAGCCAATCAGATCGCCGCGGTGAACATGCTGTCCGGCGGTGACGGCGAAACCAGAAAGGTGTCCATAGCGCGTGCTGATCCCGTTCCCATGGTTGATCATGATCGCCTTGCCGTAGCCGCCCATGGTCTCGGTCAGGGTCACAATGCCATCGGCTGGAGCGATAATCCTGTTGCCATAACTGCTGCCGATATCCACGCCGCTGTGAAATGCGCCTTCCCCGTTGAACGGATCGATGCGCTCCCCAAAGCTGCCGGTGACCTGGCCCTGAACGGGCCAGAGGTTCGGTGCGGAATTGGCCTTGATCCAATCGGCGGTTGTAACGTTGCGGGTCAGGCCCATGGTGAGACCGACCATCGTCGCGCCGGTAAGGGCGGACGTGCGCAGTGCGTGCAACTGGTCGAGCGAAGAGCTGACCTGATTGTCCTGAATCTGTTCGCTCGAGGCGGTCACGAGCGTGGGCTCGGACTTGAGGCCGTAGAGCGCTGAAACTTCGCCGGCAATCGATCCCAGCGATGCGACCTGAACGTCGCGTTCCTTAGCGACTTTTTCCAGTTGGGAATAGCTGACTTTGAGCTGATCTTTTTCAGTGCGCAGCTGGTTGAACTGCGAAACCTTGAGCAGCATCCGTGTGTAGGAGCTGGCAATTCCAGTCAGGCTGAGGAATCCGATGGCGGCGCCGATTACAAAAACGTAGAGATAGTGGACGGGAATCGAGATCTTGCGTAGCTGGCCGTCGTCTCCGCGAGCCACGAAGAGAATGTAGAAGCGCTTCTGCAAAATCGTTCCCTCTAGTTTTGAAGCATCAGGTCCGGAATTTCAGGCCTCAGTTCTGCGCCATCAGAACGCCTGTGCGGACCACCTGATTTATTCAGGGCTGCGATCCCATCTTGGGAATGGAAACTTGTTTCGCGCCCTTTACCTACCGGAACTACGACCTGAGCATTAAAACCTTCGCTTGCCCGCAACTACAATCTTCTGCGGAGCTTAGCTCGGGCCAATGGAATGTAAATGACTGGTTAACGTTAACAAACTGGGTTCCCCCTGTCAACGAGCCGACGGGTTACCGAAGGCGCGTAACCCATAGGGCACTAAGGGCAGATTACCGGGGAGTACTTGCGGGCAGATTGCCTCGGGTGCGTAAAACGTCGGTCCGCCGGCGGTATAGTAGTGCCGCATGCCGCTTGCAGAACGAGCTCTGATTGCCAACATCCGCCGGGCGATCGGACTGCGCCAGGGAAAGATGCCAGTGGCAGGTGCAGGCTCCGTCATTGCTGGCATTGGTGACGACTGCGCCGTGCTGCGCATTCCTCCCGGATCCGACACTCTTGTCACGACGGACTTCAGCCTGGAAGGCATTCACTTTCGCCGAGACTGGCACCCTCCGGAATCCGTCGGACACCGATGCCTTGCCCGCGGACTGAGTGACATTGCCGCGATGGGAGGAAATCCCGTGGCGGTTTTTCTGTCTCTCGCGCTACCTGAGGATCTCCCGCAGTCGTGGGTCGACCGGTTTATGAAGGGACTGATCCGTCTGGCGCGAAGATTTGGCGCGACCGTTGCTGGAGGAGACACGGCACAGTCGCCGGAGGGGGTTCTGGCGGATATCGTCGTTGTGGGAGCCGCCCCAAAAGGTAAGGCCATTATGCGTTCCGGGGCACGTCCAGGCGATGCGATTTATGTCAGCGGCAAACTAGGCGGATCAGCGGCCGCTGTCATGGAGATGCAGGCTGGGCACAAAAAGACTGTAACGCCCAAAACGTACGGGCGGCATTTCTTTCCTGAGCCGCGAATTGAGTTAGGCCGGATACTGCGCGAGAAGCAATGGGCAACAGCGATGATCGATACCAGCGATGGGCTGTCGGTCGATCTAGCCCACATTTGTCACGAAAGCGGAGTCGGTGCTGACGTTGAGGCGGAAGCGGTCCCCCTCTCTGCCGTGGGCAAGCCTACGCATGAAGTCGACCGCAATCTGGCACTGCATGGCGGAGAGGATTACGAGTTGTTGTTTACTGCGCGGCCGGATAAGCGGATTCCGTCAACAATCGCTGGGGTCTCGATTACCAGAATTGGCTACATCAAGCGCAGAAAACGCATTTTCCTAATCAACCGCGACGGCGGTGGCGCGGAACTTCTGCCCCTAGGGTGGGAGCATTTCCGGAAGTAGTCGTGCAGACGACGTCGGCAAACTGCATAGATCCTGCGCGCGGGCATCGCGCGCAGGATGACAACCTTGGAGTGTTCCTGAGAGAGCAGCAGATGTTGGCTCGTTACCTCCGTCACTAGTCTGTCTCTACCAGCGGGCACGAATCCAGACTAGAGTAGGACCATGTCGTCGCGTAGATTCTTGCTACTCCCAGCTCTCTCAATTTTGTTGGTTGCTGCCGCGTCGGCTCAGAAGAAACAGCCGCCTCCGCCTCCGGCGCACGCAACTCATCCGTCGCCCGCCGTGACGGACGAATACGTCCACAAGCAATTCGGGGACAACTGTTCGCTGCTTGCCGGACCGGAACAATTCGTCGCCGATCTCGACGGAGACGGTGTCGACGATCTCGTGCTCGCGGCCCGCTGCAAAAATCCGATGGCCGACAAGGATGAATACAGCTTTTCCGTGGCCGATCCTTACGACAGTTTCCTTGGCTATAGCGACATTAAAGTCACCTCGACATTTTCGTCGGAGGTGCCGGAATTGCGCGGCATATCGCTACTGATCGTTCATGGTGCGGACAAGGGGGCCTGGCAGGCAGAAACCCCGAAAGCGAAGTTTCTGCTGATCAATCTTCCGTTCAAGACGCTCACTGTGAAGCGTCTCGCCCTCAAGAAAAAAACCATGCTTGGGATCTACATGGAAGAGCGGGGCGAGGGAGAAGAGACTTCCTCCGTGCTCTATTGGGACGGCAAGAAATACAAGTATCAGCAACTGGGGTCCGCTCTCGAGTAGCTTTCACTTTACTTCCCTTGCACCGCCAGCCAGAAAGGCTGCTTCGCGGTCACGAATTCAACCGGGACGGATTTGATGAATCCGTTCAGCCAGCGAGTGCATTCCTCCATGCCAGGCTGCTCACTCGGAATGTGCCCAATTACAATGAGAGCTTTATTGCGGCCTTCAGTAACCGCATCGGCGGCGTATTCGACGGTCTCCCATTCCCGGGTTTCTCCCACGAGCAGAACCTGCACGTCGTCGCCCTCAAGTGCGTGGCTCTCGCGCACGAATCCCGCGGCTCCAGGGCTGAAGCCGATATGAGTCACCTTCATCGCGGGATCTCCCACAACCCGAACGACTGACGAATTCAGCTTCTTCGAGACTTCCTCGGCGAGTTTCTTGAGCGTGATTTCCGGCAAGACAAATAGGTACTGGTTGTCCGGGTTCTGGAACTTCTCCCATCCGAGCGTGTGCACCACTCCAGCTTCAATGCCGTCGGGCTTGCGCATGTGCCAGTGGTCGTGAAAGCGCCAGACGACCATGCCATGCTTTTCGATGAAGTCCCGTTTCTCTGCCCATACGGGATCGTTTTCGGGCAGTCCCTCTGGGGTATCGAGGTGCGCGTAGAACGTCGGCTCATGCGTAATGACGAAATTCAGTCCTTTGGCCGAGGCGTGTTGCAACACGTCCATGGTCGCCATCATGGTGACGGCAATGCCTGTAACCGGAGTGTCCGGATTGCCCGCCTTGAACGTGTCGACGGTGTCCTTCTTCCACTCAACGCCGACCTGGGACTGAATCGCAGCGACGATGTCGCGCGCGGTGATTTTCTTTTCCTGGGCTGAGAGTCCGGAGGCAGAGCTCAGCACAAGTGCCGCTACTAGACAACAAAGTTGGATTCTCTTCATGACTTGTGCTCCTCGGCGCGGTTGTAAGGGGGGAATTCACTGCTGCCTGCTTTATTGACGTTCGCTTCGGCGAAGGCGCATACCCGCTCCAAGCTGTCTTGAAGCTCCCCAGTGTAATGCTCCAGGTCTTCGTCACTTGCGTCGGGTGGGACCGGAATCAGCTTTCCAACCCGAACCAACACACGGGAAAACGGTTTCGGAATCATCATGCGGTCCCAGCTTCGCAGTACCCATGCTTTTTCGACCGCAGTATGGAACGTGGTCATCGCCCGGCCTGAGGATCGTGCAAGGCCCGAAGGTCCGGGCTTTACCTTACGGCGCGGCCCGCGCGGGCCATCCAGACTGAAGGCTACGGTCCATCCCTCGTCGAGAGCGCGGCGCAAACCAAGAAGCGCGCGAACAGGATTTCGGCTGCTGGATCCCTTGACCGCGACGAATCCCAGCTTACGAATGATGCGCCCCATATATTCGCCGTCGTAGCTGAAACTGCTCATCACCCGAATGCCCATGCCGCGAAAAAGATAAGTCGCGGGGATCATGCATTCGTGCCAGAACGAAGCGACGTAGGGACGCTCGTCGAGGGTCTTCTGGGCGCCATCTTCGTAAGACACGCTCACGCGCAGCGTCGGACCGAGCAGGCGGATGAACCAGTATCCGAAGAATACGATCAGGCTCAACTCGACGCGCTGGCGAAAGGACCAGCGGCGTGGGCCTGAGTTGGATTCGGTTGCGGGTACCGCGGATGTGCTGGCTTCGGGCACGAGCCTATTGTAGCGAGGCCGCAGCCGAGCGGAATTGTTGATTGTTGAATTTTGATTGCTCAATCAGAAGCGAATACGAATCCGTCCTGATCAGGACTCAAAATCCAGCCAGTTCAGTTTTCCAGGTAAGAGTCAATCCAAGTCTTGATCTTCAGACGACGCTCGTCCGATGCGTCAAAACGCACGCCGAGGGCTTTGGGTTTTTTCCAGCTGATTGCCGCTTTCACGTTGACTCGCGGCAGGGTCATCAGGGCAAACGACACCTCGACGTTGGTCCCGATGGAGAAATCTTCGGCGCTCTTGATCGACATCCCACCGGAACTCAGCTCGATGCTGCTCGCGCTGACGCGGCGTCCGTCGCCGATGAGAGCGACTTCCGTCATCACCGGGATGCGGACGTAGCGCCGGAACTCGTGCAACACCAGGAGGCGGGTCGCACGCACCAGCTTCAACATGGCTGGACGCTCGAGGGGTTCCTGAAACATGGCATTGATGCCGAACTTGGAGAACCGCATCGCTTCCAGCGCGCTGCCACCGACTCCGTAAATCACGCAGCGGCTGTTTGAGGCTGAACCGCGGGCGGCCTCCATCACTTGTTCGGCTCCGTCGCCGAGAGCGAGAACGCAGGCCTCGAACTTTTCCTTGCGGATACGCTCAGCCGCGTCAGCGGTGATGGGAACGGTATCGATGTTGAACTGGCGGAAACACTCGTGGAGGAGCGCGCGGTGCGGTTCGGTGAATCCTACCAGGGCACAGCGAGCAACCGATTTGCGGCCAATGGGCAAAGGAGGGAGCGTGGCGGCGAAAGCTTTATCCATAATCAGGGGAGACTCCACTTTCGACTTTCGAAAAATATTGTGTGGTCTCCCGCGTTGTGCTGCAACGACCCAAAGGACAACATTCGCCACAGCAATGGGACATTACTAGATCCAACGCGTGCGAGAAAGGACATTACCCCGGAAAGGTGCTTGGGATAAGGAGTTTCAGCTACCGCCGGAAGGATTCCGGAGCGATTGGTCTTGTCATTCGCTCCAGCGGCGGAAAAGGAGTGCGCCGTTGGTGCCGCCAAAGCCGAAAGAGTTCGACATGGCGTATTCAATATTGGCCTTGCGAGCCTGGTTCGGCACCAAATCCATGCCGGCCGTATCTGGATCGGGGTTTTCCAAATTGATCGTCGGCGGCAGGATCTGATCGCGCAGGGCGAGAACGGTGATGCCAGCTTCCAGGCCGCCTGCGCCGCCAAGCAAATGTCCGGTCATCGACTTCGTCGAGCTAACGGCTACTTTGTGATCGCCGAAGAAGTTGCGGATGGCATGCGCTTCCAGAGTGTCGCCAATCGGAGTTGAAGTGCCGTGCGCATTCACATATCCCACGACATTAGGCGCCACTTTTGCATCGCGAACCGCGTTGCGCATTACGCGAAATCCACCTTCATGTTCGGGCGCAGGCTGGGTGATGTGATAGGCGTCGCCCGACATGCCGTATCCGGCGACTTCTGCCAGAATCGGCGCTCCGCGCTTCTTGGCGTGCTCCAGTTCCTCGAGAATCATGATCCCCGAGCCTTCGCCGATGACGAACCCGTCGCGGCCTTGATCCCACGGACGGCTGGCTTTCTCCGGATCGTCGTTCCGCGTGGAAAGTGCACGCATGGCGGCGAATCCGCCAACACCCATTGGGGTGATTGCCGCTTCCGCGCCGCCGGCGATCATCACATCGGCATCGCCATGCTGGATGATGCGAAAGGAATCTCCGATGGAGTGGGCGCTGGTCGTGCAGGCGGTCGCCGTGGCCTCATTCGGACCTTTGGCTCCGTAGCGCATGGAAACCTGCCCGGCTGCAAGATTGATGATGGCGGACGGAATGAAGAAAGGAGAAATCTTGCGCGGTCCACCTTCGATCAGGGAACTGTGTTCGCGCTCGATGATGTCGAATCCGCCGATGCCAGATCCGATGTGCACTCCGACCATCTCCGCGTTTTCAGGAGTGATCCGCAAGCCGGAGGACTTCAGCGCTTCGTCGGAAGCGGCAAGGGCCAGGTGAATAAATCGGCCCATCTTCTTTACTTCTTTTTTTTCGATGTAATTGAGGGGATCGAAGCCCTTGACCTCGGCGGCAATCTGGCAGGCAAAAGCACTCGCGTCGAATCCCGCTATGCGAGCTACACCGCTCTTGCCCGCGAGTACGGCTTTCCACACATCTTCGGTGGAATTACCTACTCCGCAGATTAAGCCCAGGCCTGTAACTACGACCCTGCGTCCCAAGTGCTATTTCCCCGCTTTCGCGTGCTTGCCAATGTAGTCGATGGCATCCTGCACGGTGCGAATCTTCTCTGCATCCTCGTCGGGGATCTCGATGTCGAAGGCTTCTTCAAACGCCATGACCAGCTCGACGGTGTCGAGGGAGTCGGCGCCCAGGTCGTCCACAAACGACGCGCTCGATGTAACTTCGCCCTCATCGACTCCCAACTGCTCCACGATAATCTGTTTAACCTTCTCGTCAACGGCTGCCATGTGTCTCCTCGCTTGGCTCTATTAGATTTGAATTCTGATATTTATTCCGCGATCGCAGCGTTGGTTCGGCTGCCTCGTCTTTCCTGCGCTACCTCTCACACACTGCGGTACGAAAAAAGGCGAACCTGTAGTGTAATGGTCCCGGTGAATGAGTGTAAAGGAAGGGCTACGCCACTTCCGGCAAGACCTTGCAGAACTTGGGATTGCACAAGGAAATCCTAACGTTTGGCGGTTACGGGGTCAAACCCGGTGGCAGTCAGCAACATTCACCACGAAGGACACAACGTCAACAAAGGAACGCCTGTTCAGGACACGTCATGAGAGCGGTCGTACAGCGAGTGAGCCACGCGAAAGTCACCGTGAATGGAAGTGTAACGGGCGAGATCGGACCTGGGTTGCTCGTGCTGCTGGCCGTGGGACACGAGGATTCGGAAGGCGACGTGGACTACATGGTTGACAAAATCGCAGGACTGCGGGTTTTTGAAGGCGAAGCCGGCAAAATGAACCGCAGCGTGCGCGACGTCGACGGAAGGGTGCTGGCTGTTTCGCAATTCACGCTCTACGGCGATGTGCGGCGTGGAAAACGGCCGTCGTTTGATGATGCGGCGCCTCCAGCAGAGGCAAGAAGGCTTTATGAGCTATTCGTGGAGCGTATTCGCGCATCGGGGCTGCGCTGCGAAACCGGACGGTTTCAGGAAATGATGCAAGTCGAGTTGGTAAACGAAGGCCCGGTAACGATTCTGCTGGATTCAAAGAAGCTCTTTTAGCGCTGCGGGCACCAACGGCGCCCATCCACCGGCAACCTGATAAAATCGAAAGAATGGCCGGTTCGTCCCAACTGATTCAGATCGAGCTATCCCCGCCCCTGCGCGTGCCCAAGCCGCAATGGCTGCGGGCGAAAGCTCCGGTGGGAGATAACTTCCACAATCTGAAGAAACTCGCACGCGGACTGTCCCTGCACACGGTCTGCGAGTCGGCCCAGTGCCCGAACATTGGCGAGTGTTGGAATCACAAGACCGCGACGTTCATGTTGCTTGGAGATATCTGCACGCGGCGCTGTGGATTCTGCGCCGTCCCCAAGGGACGCCCCGAGCCGATCGACTGGGAAGAGCCTCGCCGCGTTGCTGAAGCGGTCGCAACCCTGGGCCTCAAGCACGCCGTCGTTACCAGTGTGAACCGGGATGATGACAACATCGGCAGCGCTAAGGTTTTTGCAGAGACGATTCGCGCCATTCGAGAGCTGACGCCAGATTGCCGGATCGAGGTTTTGATTCCTGACTTTCAAGGACTCGAAGAATCGTTGCGCATCGTGCTCGACGCTGAGCCCGACGTACTCAACCACAATACGGAGACGGTTCCGCGGCTGTATCGGGCCGTGCGGTCAGGAGCACGTTATGAACGTACTCTCAAGCTGCTGGAAGATGCCAAGAAGTTCTCGCCAGGCATGGTCACGAAGAGCGGCGTGATGGTCGGCTTGGGCGAGTCAAGCGAGGAACTGGTTGACGTGTTCCGCGACCTCGGCACCCGTGGAGTCGACATTCTGACAATCGGCCAGTATCTGCGCCCTTCAAAAGATCACTTGCCCATCGCGCGCTTCTATACGCCCGACGAATTCGTATATCTCCGGAACGAAGCTCTCCGCTTCGGATTCCGCCACGTCGAGTCCGGACCGATGGTGCGGTCCAGCTATCACGCTCATGAGCACGCCGACGCCGCGGTGACGCCGCGGCAGTAGTGGATTAGCCAGTCCTCTCGTTCTCCTTACTTCTTCTCCGGCTCGGCACCGGGCATTACGTTCGACAGAGGCTTTTGTTGCTGATCGTAGAGTTCCGGATGCGGCAGCGGCTTGCGTGGCATCATCTGATCGCGCATGGCCGTGTTGTAGACGAAAATGGCTTCCACGACCGCGGCCTGCTGCATGTCGGCCGGGCGCAGGCGCTCATAGGTATCCATGTTGGTATGGGCACTCATGGTCTCGTAATCGAGCGGATCCTGGATGAACTGGAATCCAGGAATGCCGACTTCATCGAAGGCCAAATGATCGGTGCCCCCGGTTTGACGTGCGCTGATGGTTGTTACGTCGAGATCTCGGAGGGGAGCGATCCACTGCTGGAAGATCGGAATGATGGCTTCATTTTCCTGCGCGTAGATGCCGCGGAGTTTCCCGCCGCCGTTGTCGATGTTGTAGTAGGCCGAGATAAGCTTCTGTTCCGGCTTCAAAGTGAGAGGGCCGCCGGGTTTCCGTACAAAGATCGGAACATTCAATTGCTCAGGAGTCGTCGAGTGCGGGTAGCTTCCGAAATGTGACTTGACGTATCCGGCGGAGCCGAACAGACCCTGCTCTTCGCCGCTCCACAGGGCAACTCGAATGGTCCGCCTCGGATGCACATGCAGGGCAGACAGGATGCGCATGACTTCCATCGCAATAATGCTGCCTGCGCCATCGTCGGTGGCACCTGTTCCTGCCGTCCAGCTATCGAGGTGGCCGCCGACCATCACGAGTTGCTCTTTCAACGCCGGATCGGTGCCGGGAATCTCCGCAATCGTGTCAAAACCGTGCTCGTGATCTCCAGTGAATGCCGTGTCGATATTCAATTCGACCGACACTGGTACATGCGCATCCAGCAGCCGCGACATCCTCGCAAAGTTTTCGAGGGTGACTACTGCCAGCGGAACCTGCATCGCATGATCACGTTGATAGACGAACCATCCGAAAGCAAGATTGCTGTCGTCATTCATCGTGCCGCCGGTCGAGCCTCCCGACACGAGAACTGCCGCAACCTTTTCGTCCGCCAGGAACTTTCCCAGCATCTCGCGAAACAGAATCTGCTTGTTGAAAACCTCTTCCATCACATCCAGCGGATAAACGTGCTGCGGCTGGAGGTCCTGGTCGGCATAGCCGAAGTGAAAGATATCGGCCAAAGCCTTCTCGTCGTAACGCGTCGAAAGCGGGCTGTCGGCGTCTTTTGACGCGTCTCTCGCCTTGCCGAGCAACACGATCTTGCCGCCGAGTTTTCCCTTGTACTGGTCCAGGTCCTTCTCATCTTTTGCGTTGACCGAGACCAGAGGCGCCGTAACCGCGCCTTGAGTCGCCGGCGACCACGGCACCGCCTGCGCAATGAAGACAGCCATATCCGGGGAAACCATGCGCACCCACGTATTCCGTTGTTGCCATCCCATGCCGAATTCGCCCCAATCCTCCAGATGCGCGTTCGCGCACCCCATCGCCGTGAACTGGTCGCGCGTCCATTCATTCGCCTTCTTCAGGTTCGGAGACCCTGTGAGGCGCGGCCCAATGCCGTCGAACAGTCCCGACGCATATTCCATGATGTGCGAGTGGTGGAAGCCTTCATCGCGGATCTGCTGGTACATGCTCAGGTCTACCGGTTCGATTGCGCCCTTCTCCTGAGCAAACGAGAAACCAAGAGCGGCCAAGACAACGCAGCAAGCCCCGAGAAGGCGCTTAGTGACGTGCGCGAACGGCATGAAGAAACCTCCGTAGTGATCGAGACAAACAACAAGTGTTTGGACGGGAGTCGTCTTATTTCGCTAGCAGAAGGATTGTGGATTTTGGTTAGAACACGTGCAGCTTGATGCTGAGGTACTTCTTCGGATTCTCGCGGATCGCCTTAACCAGGTTGCGGCTCTCCACCAACATTTCGTTCGCATTGTTGTAGAGAGTCTCGTCCTTGAGGAATTTCCCGGCCGTGCCTTGGCCTGCTTCCAGTTGGGTGGTCAATTCCGAAAGCTTAGAGATCGTAGTGTCGATCTTCTTGGCCAGTTCCTCATCTTTGGTCAGCTTTCCCAGCGTTCCATGGCCTGCGTTGATCTCATCGGTAATCTTCTTAAGATTGGCGATGGTGTCGTTCGCATTGTTATACAGCGACGGATCTTTCAGGAATTTTCCCGCGGTTCCTT